>ENA-ORCS01000115-ORCS01000115.1-marine-metagenome-genome-assembly--contig:-NODE-115-length-90872-cov-7.526956_pt1 | contig 90872 bp, 87 predicted proteins | sample MGYA00237781_ERZ508513 | MGnify/ENA primary metagenome ERZ508513 (study PRJEB26184, sample SAMN06268793) | marine metagenome | isolation source: Eden Landing Ponds, San Francisco, CA, USA | place...
TGTCGTGCAGTGTAAAGGTTTCGCGCCTGCTGCGCCCCGTAGGGCCCGGTATCTTGTCTCAGATACCGTCTCCGGGCACTCGCTCTCACGACCCGTACCGATTATTGGCACGGTGGGCCGTTACCCCACCGTCTACCTAATCGGCCGCAGCCACATCCTACAGCACCGTAGTGTTTCTAACTCTCACCACTCCAGGCTGAGAGCCGTATCCGGAATTAGCCTCAGTTTCCCGAGGTTATGCCGGTCTGTAGGGTAGTTTGGCCACGTGTTACTGAGCTATCCGCCACGGGTCTAAACCCGTGCGACTAGCATGGCTAAATCGGACTCCGATAGCAATGGCCTCCGGCAGGATCAACCGGAATGTTCCCTGACAATCAGGGGGCTGGCGGAGACACGCTATGTCTCTGTCCGTCATTCGGTGATAAATCATCGAGATATTCGACAATACATCACCGAACTGTCAAGGCTCACATCAGAACCCATCTGTACGGTGCGACCCGCAGGTGTGGACTCCTCATCTTTCACTGATCGCCACCGCGATGCGGTGGCGACCTGGCCGTTGCAAAGCAACGACCTTGCGACATCGTCATCATCGACGGGACAAAGCCCGTCTAGAGTCTTGGTGACGTGGCGACCGAGGTCGCCATCCGCCACCTGCCGTGTGCATTCCATTCGAAGGGAGGGGTATACAAAAACCCGTCGAAGGGGACGGCCGTGTGCGAAGCGAGACCACGACTCTGTGAGAAAATTATCATCTGTAGTTTATAGTATCTCATCTGATCATTCAGACTGGGTGTCGGCCTCTGAGCGCCAGCCCAATTGCGCGGGCTGCAGGTCGAGCGCCCGTGTTCGTGCAAAATTCGAACGTCGGGGAGGCCGCCGGTTCTCGAAGGACGTGGCGCCCACCGGACACAGGAGGCTGTGCTCCGAAACCACTAACCCCGTCACCCGCGTTTCGACTGGTAATGGATTGGACGGAGAAGTACCGCCCGTCAACGCTCACGGAGGTCCGAGGCAACGACAAGGCCCGAGACGCCCTCAAAGAATGGGCTGACACCTGGGAGGACCACCGCGAGGCAGTCGTCCTGTATGGATCGCCTGGAGTCGGTAAGACCTCAGCCGCACACGCGCTGGCCAGCGACAAGGGCTGGCCCACGATCGAACTCAACGCGAGCGACGCACGCACGAAGGATGTCATTGAACGTATCGCCGGGGAGGCGGCTCGCTCAGGGACGCTCTCGCAGGGAGGTTCGGGCCGTCGGCTAGTCGTAATGGACGAGGCTGACAGCATCCACGGTAACGCCGATCGCGGCGGTTCCCGGGCCGTCACGTCACTGGTCAAAGAGGCGGATCAACCAGTCATCCTCATCGCCAACGACTTCTACGAAATGTCGAAAGGGCTGCGAAACGCCTGTAGAGAGATTGAGTTTCGTGAAGTGAGCGCGCGCTCGATAGTGCCGGTGCTCAGAGACATCTGTCGCAAAGAGAACATCGAGTTCGAAGACGACGCGCTCCAGCGGATCGCCGAGATGAACAGCGGCGACCTCCGCGGGGCAATCAAGGACCTGCAGGCATTGACAGAAGGCCGCGATTCGATCGCAGCTGAGGACGTGATTACCGGTGAGCGTGACACGACGCAGGGAATCTTCGAGTATCTCGACGTAGTGATCAAGGAAGGCGACGCCGAGACCGCACTCAAATCGTCCTACGACGTCGAGGAGACACCGGACGACCTGATCAATTGGATCGCGGACAACGTTCCAAAAGACTTCGAGGGGCCGGAATTAGCTCGCGCGTACGGTGCGCTCGCACGCGCGGACCAGTGGCTAGGGCGGGTCCGGGCGACGCAAAACTACAGCTTCTGGAAGTATGCCGGCGACAATATGACTGCTGGCGTTGCGGCGGCCCGCGGCGAACAGAAAGGCGGGTGGACACGCTACGGGCCACCGTCGTACTGGTCGAAACTCGGACGCACGAAAGGGACGCGAAAGACCCGCGATTATATCGCTCGCGAGATCGCAACGCACAACGGAACCAGTATTTCGACGGCTCGTCGGGAGATCCTACCGTTTCTGGCGACGATGACCCACCACTGCAAGAATCGCGAACTAACTGTCGCGATGGCCGCCGCATACGATCTCGATGCGAGCCACGTCTCGTTTATTACTGGTAGTGGCGAGGACACGAACAAAGTCCAATCGATTATCGAAGACGCCCAGCAACTGCGTGACGAGGAGACAGTCGAAGCCAGCGGCGAAGCCTTTGCTGGCCGGAGTGACGAAAAGAGCAAGGACGGGGACGAGCAGACCGACGTCACAGACGGACAGGTCCCGACAGAGAGCGTTGACGAGGCCGAAGCTACGGCAGAACAAAGCCAGTCGGACGAAGACGACGGACAGACCGGACTGTCAGACTTTATGTGACCGAACCACGCTTGCGGTCAATCACTGAAACTCGACACCAGTGATTTCGAAGCGGACGCCACCGGCCTCGCTTTCGGTGACGGTGATCTCCCAGCCGTGCGCTTCGACGAGCGCGGAGACGATATACAGCCCATATCCACCGTCGGATTTCGCATACTCGACATCGAACAAGCAGGCGCGTTTGTCCGCAGGGATACCGACACCGTCATCAGCGACGTAGAACCCGGATTGACTGACGCCAGCGTCGACTGTCAGTGTCGCCTCGCTTTCCGGGTCAGTACCGAGGCCGTGCTTGATACTATTGTCGAACAGCGCCTCAAAGATTTCGAACAACGCCCCACGATTAGCGACGACGGACGCCTCGGGTGGCGGAGAAAGCGTCGCTTCTGGCGGTGCATCGAGCCCCTCCCAGACCTGGCAAGCCACGTCCCGCAGATCGACTGCATCCATCGCCCGCGGGATTGTGCCGCTTTTGGCCAGCTGTAACAGCTGTGTGAGCAGACGATCCATCCGACCCAGCGTGTCCTCGGCGTCCGCGAGCGGACTAGACTCGGTCGTCGATCGTGCCCGCGAAATGTCAGCTAAAACGATCTGGAGACGGTTGCGGAGTTCGTGGGCTCCGAGCGTCGCAAACTCTTCGAGTCGGCGGTTTTTCTCGGCGAGTTCACGCTCTCGTTCGGCCCGGTCGAAGGCAGCAACGACGTTTGCAGCAAGGACGTGTGCGAGTCGATCAGTAAACTCGTCGACGATCCCGCTGGGAGCAGCCACGCCGAGTACGCCGTATTCCGACAAGGGGATCACGATGCCGACTTCGTCGGTGGTGAACTCGCCTTCGAAGACAGGATTGACGACTTCCGATGCCCTGGAGAGAGTCCCGCTGACATCGACGTACTGGGTCGTATCAGTGTCGTATGCGCGCTGAAACGCGTCCCGGTAGCGGTCGAAGATCGTTGACTCTCCACGAGAGTCGTTCATATCGGCGGCGGACGCCCCGTCGACTGGCTGCAGTGTCCCGTTCGAATCTGCCAGTGTGACCTGTACCGCCGGCAGATTGTCCATCTCAGCGGCAATCTCAGTGGTGACAGAGGCGATTTCGGTGCGGGTGGTCGCTCGAGTAAGTTTACGGCTGGCCTCGTGGAGGGCGACCATCAGCGCTTCCTGCTGTTTCGCAGGTGTGACGTCCTGTGTACCCCCGACAATGCCGACAATCGTTCCGTCCGGCCCGCGTCTGGGGACTTTCGTCGTGCTAACCCATCGCCGCTCGCCGTCTTGATCGGTGTACTCTTCGACGGCGTTGATTTCCGGTTCCCCCGTCTGAATGATCTTCTGTTCGGCTTCCCAGAGTTCGTCGGCATGGTCTCGTGAGAAGAGCTCATAATCGCTCATACCGATCAACTGCTGGCGCGTGAAGCCGTAGTTGTTCGCCGTGTGTGCGGAGACGTTCTCGAAGCGGCCGACGTCGTCTTTCAGAAAGAGAGTGTGAGGGTAGTTACGCAGTAGCGATGCGATCTGTTCACCCCTCGATCGGAAGGTGCCGTCGTATCCCGCAGCGGCAGCGATGCGGCGTGCGATCAGTCTCGGCCGATCAGCAGGGACTCGGATAACGTCGGTTGCGCCGGCATCGATCGGTGACCGGATAGCCTCGTAGCCCTCCCGTCGGGTGTAGATGACGACCGGGCAGTCAAATTGGTCGGTGGCCGCCGAAAGTAATGCCAGCCCGTTGATCGCCGTTCGGCCGTCAGCCGCAGGCTGGTCAGGAACGACCAGACAATCCGGCGTCCGATCGATCGCTGTCAGATCGTCGAATAGGCCGGCGATAGGGACATCGCCGTCCAAGAGTGCGTTTTCCACCGCGTCAAGCGCCTCATTGCGATTGAGAAGGGCGATACCGGTCTGGTCAGACATAGATAGATAGCTAAGACGAATGGAGTCAGTTCGCTCTGAGCGGATATGCCCACCACAGAGTATTAAATCTACTGCGATGGCGCGTACCCCGATGAATGGCAGAATACATAGCGAGCGACTGCGGCCACTACAGTTTTATTCCTGTGGTGTGATACGTATACTATGGAGCAAAACGTCGGCTCGACGGATAAGATCGCACGTATCGTCGCGGGAATCGCCGTCCTTGCAGTTGCAATTGCGTTGTTCGCCGGGATCGGTGGCGTATCTGGGACGGTCGGGACAGTGGTCGGCCCGGTCGTACTCGCAGTTATCGGTGCGGTACTAGTCGTGACCGGCTACCTGCAGACCTGTCCAGCGTATCAGGTCATCGGATTCAAAACCCTGGATCGATAGCGAATCAGCTGACGACTACTGGGTTGCTGTCAGTCGTCGACTGACACGGTCTCCCAGTCGTGGTCGCTGTGTGCGCCTTCGCGGTCTTTGGCACTCGGGGCGACGCGGATAAACTCGGCGCGTTCGCGAGCCTCATCGATCGTGTGACCGCCGACATAGGAAAGTCCCGACCGCATCCCGGCCGCGAACTCCTCGGCGACGTCAGCCAGCGGACCTTTGTATTCTGTCAGTGCTTCGACCCCCTCGTCAGCGTCAGGGGCTGCCGTGTCCGCGTCCTTATCTGATCGGTTCTCGTTGGCAGCAGTCGTCGCCATCCCACGGGATTGCTTATATTTCGTGCCGTCGATTTCGACGATTTCGGTCGGCGCTTCGTCAGTGCCCGCGAACAGACTCCCCATCATAACGGTATCTGCACCGGCCATCAGCGCCTTCACTGCGTCACCGGAGGTTTGGATTCCGCCATCGGCGATAATCGGGACACCGAGGGGCTCGGCCGCATCGGAGCAATCATCGACTGCGGTCAATTGGGGAACGCCGGCACCGGCGACGCGACGGGTCGTACAGTGACTCCCAGGTCCGATGCCGACTTTGACCGCATCGGCACCGGCGGCGGCGAGATCGCGCACCCCTTGTTTCGTCGCGACGTTGCCGGCGACGATTTCAGCGTCGGGGAACGTATCTCGCAGTTCTGAGACCGCCTCAAGCGTCCGTTCGAGGTGGCCGTGGGCGACATCGACCATCACTAACGACGCGCCGGCTTCAAGGACTGCCTCGGCGCGGGCAATCGTGTCTTCGGCGATACCGACCGCCGCGCCACAGCGTTCGCCGGCCGCGACGACGCGCTCGACGGCCTTGACCTGCTCGTCGACAGTCAAAAAGCGATGGATTGTCCCGAAGCCACCGGCCTTCGAGAGCGCGATTGCCGCCTCGGCTTCCGTAACAGTGTCCATCGGAGCCGACAACAGCGGCGTTTCGAGTTCGATCTCGGGTGTCAGCTGAGTCGAGAGATCTACATCACTACGGCTGTCAACCGCCGAACGCTGCGGAACAAGCAGCGCATCACCATATGAGAGTCCGGTTCGAACGTTTTCCATACCGCTACAATGTTAACAGATTCCGGGTGATAACAGTGGCGGTTCGGTTATTCGGAGTGAGCCTGCTCGAAACGGCTTGCGGGCAGGAGCAATTCGGCGACGGCCGGGAGACGCTTGACGTTGTAGACGACCTTGGCATCGTCAGTGACTGGGGCAGCCAGACACGACAGCCGAATCCCGCGTTCGATCAGTGATTCCGGGAGGATGTGACCAACTGGCGGGGGCATCTGCCCGTCGACGACCGCGACGGCGCAGTTCGTACAAGCACCGCCGCGACAGGCGAACGGCCAGGCAAACCCGCTGTGTTCGGCGGCCTCCAGCAGTGTCTCTCCCGGCTCGACGGCAAGCCGCCCGTGGGAGTCAGAATCGAGCCCAGCACGTCGGGCCCGCTGGAAGAGGTTCGCGGTGTCAAGCGACCAGCCGAAGTCTTCAAGCACTGCATAATCGAGATATTCGACTGTTATCGTCTCCGCGGGTCGGTCGGAATCACGGACCGCCGTCGTTGAACGCGTGTCCGTCCCACGCGTCTCACTAGGTTCGGCGGCAGGCGTCGGGACCGACTCGTCCAAAAGTTGCTCGTACGCGTCCTGAACAGCCTGAAACTGTTCGGTAGAGCCACCCTGGTCGGGGTGGACTGCTTTCACCCGTCGCCGGTAAGCCGCACGAACCGTTGCCTCGTCGGCATCAGGGTCAACTCCGAGAACCTCGTGCGGGGCGGGCACAAACGCACTATGCCGCTAGTAGGTAAAACCGCTCGCCAGCCCGCAAGAACTGCTGATATATCGGTATACGGCCGATCGCCCCGCGTGAACGCGGCACCCGCTAGTGGACGGATATGCATAACCACGGGTCAGATCGTTACACGTCGCCCTGGAGAGATCTCGTCTACACGTCGTCAGTATCACGGAGATTGGCGCCACACAACGGGCATTCGTCTCCGTCTTGGACTGCGAACCCACAGTTGGGACACTGCGTTCGGACTACGCTCATACTAGTGGTGTCACCAAGCACCAGTATAAGACACTCCGACCGTTTGGGATCGTTTACAGCAGTTTCACTGGGGTTAAACAGTGTCATATCACTATTGGGTCTGCGATGAAAGGGCGAATAGGCGTTCGTCCGAGGTCAGCACAGCAGTGGACTCGTGACGCCACCGACGCAGCTAGGCGGTCCCGCCAGTGTGTCACAAGAAAGTCCGATCAACACTTTGTGGCCGCGGGACTTCGGGCGGTACTGTCTCAACGGTTGTCGAAGAAGTGAGAGGGACGAGTCGGACGGCCAAATCGTCATAATCAGGTGTGTGCCGACGGTATCGATTTCTATGACTGACAACGACAGTGCTGTCGAACAGTTTCTCAGCGACGCCGATGCCGCGCTCGAAGAGTACGACCAGGGCTATGCCGACGCGGACGCGACGATCCGGCTGTTGCGAGCACACATCGAGCAACTCCGAACTGAGACCGACAAGTAGCGGTAGGTGCAACGGGAAACGCCGACGTTAAACGGTCTGGACAGCTATAACGGTTCAATGAGCCAAGAACGCACCGAAGGTGATCTTCGGAATACAGGCCTTTCTCTCAAGCACGACCGGGAGTGGGACTACGAGCTCGATCGGATCGTCTCGGAAGTCACAGAACGGGATGCGACCTCCGTCGGACTGCAGTTCCCCGAGGGACTCAAGCGTCGTGGCCCCAGTGTCGTCGACGACCTGCGAGATGCGTTGCCAGACAGCGTAAGCGTCCTGCTGTCAGGCGAGCACTGTTATGGGGCCTGTGATCTGGATACCGACCTGATGCGCCGGACAGACGTGTTCGTTCACTTCGGTCACTCGCCGATGAAAGAGTCAGAGAAGATAATCTACGTCCCGCTGTTCTCGAACGTAGATGTCTTTCCCATCATCGAGCAGGCGTTCGAAGAGCAGCTCGATTCGCCGGAAGCGGACGAAGACGTTGGGCTAGTGACGACGGCCCAGCATATGAACAAGTTCGACGAGATGCGCGAGTGGCTGCAAGATCGCGGGTACACGGTCCATACACGCCGTGGTGACGATCGTCTGACACACGAAGGGCAGGTCCTGGGCTGTAACTACGCCAGCGCGGACGTCGACGCCGATCAGATTCTCTACGTCGGCGGCGGGAAGTTCCATCCGCTCGGGCTAGCAATGGAGCACCCCGAAAAGAAGGTCATCATCGCCGATCCAGTGAACAACACGCTGGATCTGGCCGACTCTGAGAAGTTTATGAAACAACGCTATGCCGCCGTGCACAAGGCGATGGACGCCGAGACGTGGGGCGTCATCTTCTCGACGAAGATCGGCCAGGGCCGCTGGGAGATCGCCTCAGAGATCGTCGAGAACAACGACAACGCCTATATGATCACGATGGACGAGGTCACGCCCGATCGGCTGACGAACTTCGGGCTCGACGCGTACGTCAACACGGCCTGTCCTCGGATCACGACCGACGACGGCCCGCAGTTCAAACAGCCGATCCTCACCCCCCAGGAGTACCGGATCGCCGTCGGCGAGGAAGACCTCGAAGACCTGGAGTTCGACACGTTCCACGGCACCTGGTAGGTGCCAGCACTCGCGCGCGAAACCACGTCGCTGAGACTGCGCGGCAAGATCTCTGATACCGGTAGCCATCCGTTTGTACGGATATTCGGCAACCTATCCGCCGAAATAGTATGGCCATCAGTATGAAACGCGCGTACCGCCGCCGGACCCTCGACCGGAGCGTGTCAGAGGGAAAATTCGCGCGCTTTGTCTATCCAAGTCTTGTCAAGAGTTGCGTGCAAGATACAGGGCGCGACTCTTGCAGACCCAGAATGGTAATACGGACACGCTGGGATTTGAACCCAGGGCCTCGCCGAAGAGCCAGACCACTGCACAACGGGCGCGAGATGTGCCGCGCGGACTCACATCCCCAGTAATCCGGACTTGCTCCGGGCGTTCTGCCAGACTGAACTACGTGCCCTGGTGTGAGGATTTAATTGTCACGTCAATAGTTCCCTGGGAACCATCCCAAATATCGGGGAATGCTCTGTTCAGAGGTGATAGCCGTCCAGCACGCCGATCAATCAAATGGGAGAGGTTGCTGGTCAGACCCTCTGTATCGGTCACGCTGATTCTGGCAGAGATTGGGTAGGTCAATAGCGCCAGTGCAAGATGGAGAGCGCGTATCTTGCACCGATGGAACCGTAATTAGTCGGAGCAGCGATCGGACAATACAGGGTGCGAATGTAGCATTGGAATGACTGAAAATTTGGTTATACCAACCGGTTAGCACAGAGAGGAGGCCGCTCGCTTACTTCGAAACTCGACTGTACAGCGCACCACCGACGACGGTTCCAATTATGAGTCCGCCAATCCATTGGACAGTCCCGCCATAGGCAAGCAGTGGCATCGCAACGAGTGCAATAAAGACCAGCGAGAGGCGGACGACTTCGGATGCCTCGACAGCGATATAGACTGTTCCAGCAATTACGAGTCCAATCCCGACTGCGGCAAGCAGCGACGTAATGCCAGCCGTATCTCGGAATGTAAGGCCAACGATTGCCAAGAGGAGACCAATCAGGATGATACTCGACTCAGAGAGTGTCTGTGTGTTCAAGGACTTTTCGAGGGATCTCATAAATATATCTCAGGTCACAGTGTGAATGAGTTTTTGATACACATTCTGCAGAGCTACAGAGTGGTTGCTTCACAAATTATGGCGTGAAATCAACAGTGCCCGACTGTTGCATAGATCCCCTGTATGTTGCACCGCGTTCTGGAGGCATATCTACTCCAACATTTCACTATCCGGTAGTACCGCAGAGAATCGGCTGTGAATGTTTCTATGACACGCTATTGCGTTCAATTCGGCGCGTTCGTCAGCGGATAGATCGGCAGCATACTTTTGAGTTCGTGGTATGATGGGCTTCAGAGTCGTTCTGAATGATACTAAGGCGTGCTCTAAGTAGATGAATCTAGCAGTTCAGGTCTGAAGCGGCACTAGCGTACGGCGGGATGTTGTAATTCTCAGGGCATTGTTTCACTCAGTTCGGTAAGAGCCGGTTAGATTATCGCATCGTACTGTCCGTGCAAGAGTAGGGCGCATATGGAGCAAGGATATCTCAGGTGATGCCACGGCTGTGTTTATCTCGACTTCATTACTCCCGTAGTTTGATGATCTGCCTAAACGAATCTCTGAACGATGGTTGACCCCGTAACCGATCCACTCGTCGAGGTTCTCTCACATCTCTTCGTCGGTGTCGGACTTGGCGCTCTTATTGGGTTAGAACGAGAACAAAGCGAGTCAGGGGGGACGTTCGCCGGGAGTCGTACCTTTCCACTGTTTGCGCTCTATGGGGCGTTGGTCACGGGGTTCTTCCCGAGTACCCTTGCGCTTGCCATCGGTGTGCTCGTTATCCCACTAACCGTCGCATATGCGGGGAAAGTCTGGTACGAGCAGGATATCGGTCTGACGACGCTGATGGCTGCCCTTCTCACCGCAATACTCGGTGCAACGGCGATGCATTCTGATATCGGCGCAGTTACGGCAATCGTCGTGGGCGGCACCATTACGGTGCTGCTCTCGGTCAAAGATCCGATCCACGACTTCGCCAACCGGATCGAAGACACTGAACGTCTGGCCTCGGTGAAGTTCATCCTCGTCGTCCTCGTTGTGCTGCCGGCGCTACCAGACCGCTCACTGGACGCCCTCTACGGCCTCAATCCACGTTTTATATGGTTGATGGTCGTGTTCGTCACCGGGCTCGGGTTCGTGGCGTACGTACTCGCGCAATTCCTCAGCCCGGAACAGAGCATCGCGGTCACCGGAATCATTGGTGGGTTCGTTTCCTCGACGGCGACGACCGTGTCGATGGCGGAGAAGACGGTGCAGAATGAGACGCTGAATCACGTCTGTGCGTTTGCAGTCGTCACGGCGTCCATCGTGATGTTCCCGCGAGCGCTCATCGAGGTTGCGGTCGTTAATCCGGAGTTGCTCCCACATACAGCTATCCCGTTGGGAGTTATGACCGTTGTTGGGATAGTTGCTGCTGGAACGCTGTACTGGCGGACTAGGTCCGCTGACACCGTCGAACCCGGCGAGTTGAAAAATCCGTTTCGGCTTCGGCCAGCACTCCTTTTCGGCGCAATCTTCGCAATTGTACTCCTCATCTCCGAATCCGCACACGAGTGGCTCGGCACCTCAGGCGTATACGCCACGGCGTTCTTCTCTGGTCTGGCTGATGTGGATGCGATGACGATTACGTTGAGCAAACTTGCGGCTGATGGGACGATTTCGACGCAGGTTGCGACCACGGGGATCATCATCGCAGCCATCGCAAACACCACAGTCAAGGCTGCCTTGGCGTGGCTCTTGGGCACCTATCACCTCGGGCGACTCGTCACTATCGTGCTAAGCATCGTTGTACTGAGCGGACTCGTGCTACTCACAATCTAGTGCCGAACGTCGTGAATTCAACCCACGCGACTGTGCTGCATCCATCCTCTATATCTTGCACTCCGTCCCATACTCATACTATTCCAACATTTCCGATCACGGATTACACCGTAGTAGGTTGGCTGTGAAGGGTTCGATGACACGCTACGACACGACTACTCCCGAAGCCTGGCGACCGTCGTTCCGTCACGCTCACGGAGAGAGACCATCCCATCATCGGAGAGATCTTCCAGCAGGCCTTGCAGCCACTCCCGTCCGTAGTCTCCATCGGGAGCGTAATCGACTCGCACCCGCGGCCCCAACGTGTCCAGTGCCAGCTCACCGTGTTCGTTGAGCGTCCGGACGATACGCCCGCGCATCTGTCGGCGACTCCCCTCGAAATCAGGCTGGGTCGGCACGTCAGGCGCGGTGAAGTCGCCCGTCTCGTAGGCGTGACACCAGTCTCGCCAAGGACAGTTCGCGCTGTCACAAGCGGGCGTCTTCTCGCAGGCGACACCACCGAGCTCCATAATCGCGTTGTTCCACACACGGGACTCGTCGTCCGGCATAAGCAGTTGCGCGACACGTTCGAACGACGCATCGTCGTCCGGCACGTCGAAGGCGCGGTGTAGAACACGTTTGACGTTCGTGTCGACGACGGCGTCGCCGTTGTTGAACGCAAAGGAAGCGACTGCATTGGCGGTGTAGGGCCCGACACCCATCAGTTCCTGTAACCGTTCGGGATCACGAGGGAACGTCCCGTCGTGGTCCTCAAGCACTTCGCGAGCGGCCTCGTGGAGGTACTTCGCGCGGTTGTTGTATCCGAGGCTGTGGTCAGTCCAGAAGCCGACGACGTCCGCGCGGTCGGCGGCAGCGAGATCTTCGACCGTCGGCCATCGATCGAGGAAATCCGCCCAGGCGTCGACCACGCGGTCGAGTTGGGTCTGCTGGCTCATCACTTCCGAGACGAGAATCGAGTACGGATCGGTCGTTTCCCGCCAGGGGTATTCGCGGTGGTCGGCGGTGTACCACTCGATGAGTCGCGCTCTGACTCGGTCGCGGTCAGCAGGGAGATACTCTGTAGGGGACGCGTCGGACATCACCCGTTGGTTCGGCCCTGCGGCCTTGACGCTTACTACCGACCGAGCCACTCGTATGACTCCACCAGATTCGGGGACGGCCAACACGTATTGGACCACCTGTGTTTTTGCATACCGCGGCTGAAAGGGTCGCTATGGCGCTGTATGCGGCCGAACGTATCGACGACGCGGTAGCGTTGACCCGGTCGCTGCTGTTCCCGTTCGACGTGGGACTGTGGGCGCGGTTGACAGTCGTCGTCTTCGTGCTTGGTTTCGGGTCGGGTGGCACCTTCGCGAACCTGGGGTACAACGGTTCATCGACCGGGTCAGCCGCGGGGTCGGCTGGCTCTACTGTGAATCAGACCGTCGATATCGGGTCAGTATCGGTCGCGAACGAAATTATCGTCGCGGTCGCCGCGATCGTACTCGTGCTCGGAATGATCTGGCTGGCGTTGGCCTGGCTTGGCGCGACCCTGGAGTTCGTCTTCGTCGAAGCGCTGTCGAGTCAGTCACTGTCGATCCGGCGCGGTCTCGGTCGCCACTGGGGTCGTGGCCTTCGGCTGTTCGCGTTCCGGATCGCGGTGTTCGGGCTCACCCTCGCGTTGGTGGGTGGAGTGGGGCTGGCGGTCTTCTGGGACCCGATTACGGCCGTACTCGGTGGCGAATCGGTCGCTATCTCCGAATCACGGCTCATTGCCGGGATCGGTGTGGTCCTGATCACCGGTGTGCTCGTGGGTCTCCCGGGGCTTGTCGTCCACTGGCTGACGACTGAGCTCGTCGTGCCGATTATGCTCGCAGAAGGCCGCGGCGTCCTGGGGTCGTGGCGACAACTCCTGTCGGCAATTCGAACCCAGTGGAAGCAGTTCGTCGTGTACCTCCTCGTCGTGGTCGGTCTGCGGATCGCAACGACCATCGCCGCGGGTATCGTCCTCTCGATCGTCGCCGTCGTCTTGGCGATCCCGTTTCTAATCGTCGGACTGGGGCTTGGACTGGGGACACTCGCGAGCGGGACGATCACGACCCCACTGGTCGTCGGGCTTGTGCTGCTACTGCTTGCGTTCGTGCTCGTGGTCACGCTCGTCAACGCAGTCGTGCACGTCCCGGTCGAGTCGTTCCATCGCTATTTCTCGCTGCTGTTCGTCGGTGACGTTTCGGCCGATTTCGACGTGCTCGAGGAGATCCGACCGCCGCTCTCCGATCGGCCGGAAACTGTCTGAAACAGCCCGTTTCACTTTCACTTTCGGGCGTGCCTTTAGGTTCCGTGGTGTCGAATGGCACGGTATGAGCCAGGCGACGCTCGATGATGACGAACTGTTCGACGAGGCCGCCAGCGACATCCGGGAGGACGTCGAAGCGAGTCTCGATGAGGCGCGCGAGGCGCTCCCAGCGGCGGAGGCGATCTGGGAAACCGACGCGGACAACACTCTCGGCGTGCTCAACGGCCTGAAGTCCGCGCTCGACGTTGGCGACGCGGAATCGGCCCTGCGGGACGCCAAGAAGTGGTACACGATGGGCGAGCGCGCCGACGCCTTCGAAGACGCAGACGACCTCGCTGCGGCGATCGCCGAGGTCGAAGAACTAATCGCGGACGTCGAGGACGCTCACGACGCAGTCGGCGACCTGACGAGCACGATCCCGGCCATCCGAAGCGCGCTCGAAGACGCCGCCGAAGCCGACGAATCGTAACGCCGTCAGCGGTGCTCGGGCGGTTGGACGTCTCGCTCGCTGACCGTGTCCAGGAGCGTGAGGAGCGACTCGGTCGCGTCGGCCAGCAACCGCTCTCCCAGTTCGGCATCGCCCTCGCTCGGGTCACCGATGTTTCCGCTCTCGGTGAACGTCGCGAAGTCGTAGGCCAGATTGGCCCCCTGTTCGAACTCGCCGAACGCGTCACCGGCGCCGGCCGCGGCCGCCTCGAATCGGTCGTCGTGGACGAGGTGCGGCCGGAGGGCCTGGACAACGGCCGTCTCGGCCGGTCCGGCGTGGCCCAGCTCAATGCCGTATGCCCCGAAGTCCAGTGCGTCGAACCACGTCCACGGGACGGCATACGCGTCGCCGTCTCTCGTGATCGTGGCACAGACCTCCCGCAAGGGAGCCGTGTTCCCGCCGTGGCCGTTGACGACGACGACTCGATCCCAGCCGTGACTGGCAAGGCTGGCGACGGTCTCACGGACGTAGTCACGAAACGTATCTTCAGACACCCACAGCGAACCGGGAAAGTGACGGTGTTCTTCAGAGACCCCGACGTTGACGGGCGGCGCGACGACGACGTCGCCGTCGTAGGCCTCGGCGGCCTCGGCGGCGATCGTCTCGGCGCTGAGCGCGTCGGTACCCATCGGGGCGTGCGGACCGTGTTGCTCGGTACTGCCGGTCGGTACGAGCGCGAGGTCGGTCTCGACTGCGTCGGCGTCGGTCCAGGTCGCCTCGGCGAGGTGCATAGCCGTATTATCGCCTGCCGGCACAAAAGCCCGCCGAGAGAACGCGCTTCTTAAACGCCCAAAGCGTCTAAGACTGTCCAATGAGTCGTTCGGGCGAGTTCTGTCCACGGTGTGGTGATCCCATCGAGCGCGATCCGGCAGTGGCCCTTCCCGAGGGGGCGAGCGCGCGCGATCCGGACAGCGTACTATGTGACGCCTGTTACTTCGAGGAGTTCGACCTCGTAGACGCCCCTGAGCAGGTACAGGTGCGAGTCTGTGCTCGGTGCGGTGCGGTCCATAAGGGCAACCGCTGGGTCGACGTCGGTGCCGAAGATTACACCGATGTCGCTGTCGAGGCCGTCTCCGAAGCGTTGGGTGTCCACGTCGACGCCGAGGACGTCTCCTGGCAGGTCGCGCCCGAACAGGTCGACGAGACGACGATCCGGATGCACACCCAGTTCTCGGGTGTGATCCGGGAGACGCCGGTGACCGAGGAGGTCGTCGTGCCAGTAAAAATCGCCAGAGAGACCTGCAAGCGGTGTGGCCGGATCGCCGGCGGAGCCTTCGAGAGCGTTGTACAGGTCCGGGCCGACGAGCGGACGCCGACAGACGAAGAGATCGAACGCGCACGAGAGATCGCCGAGGCCTACATCGCCGAGCGGGAGGATACCGGCGACCGTAACGCCTTCATCACCGAGACTGCCGAGGTCGCCGAGGGGCTGAATATGAAGATCTCGACCAACCAGATGGGGCAAGGAATCGCCAAGCAAATGGTCGAGGAACTCGGCGGGACTGTCTCGGATTCTGAACGGCTGATTTCCGAGGACGACGACGGCAACAAGCTGTATCGAGTGACCTACGCGGTTCGACTACCGCGGTATCGCCCGGGTGAAATTATCGATCCCAGGGACGGCGACGGCCCCGTGTTAGTCCGGAGTGTCCAGGGTAATCTCAAGGGGACACGGCTGGCTTCAGGGGAGCACTACGAGGCGTCTTTCGAAGACGAGGCGGCTCCCGACGCCCGGCGGCTGGGCGAGCGCGCGGACGGCGTCGAGACGACGCTGGTCGCCGTCGAGGACGCCCACGCTGTACAGGTCCTCGATCCAGAGACCTACGAGACCAAGTCCGTCCCCCGGCCGACGTTTCTCGATACGGAGGCCGACTCGGTCCCGGTGTTAAAAAGTCGTGCCGGCTTGCACGTGCTACCCAAAGCGGGTGACGATCAGGAGACAAGGGAAAGCGGAAAGCGATGACTGGGGACCGTGCGGACGACGACCGTCTGGCTGTCGTCGTGGCCAAGCCCCGGGCCCAGGACGCGATCGATGCGCTGCAATCCGAGGGGGTCTATGACGCCGACCGGAGCGTCTCCGAACACGGTGCCGACGCCGTCGCCGTTCCCGTCACGGATCCCCCGGAAAGCGTCAGTTACCGCGAAGTGGTCAGACAGGTCGGCGAGCCACGGCTTCGGACCCTGGAAGATCACCTCCGGGAACGAGGCTGGAGTGCGGACGAACTCGATGCCGCCCCCGGTTCGTGGGCCGTCATCGGTTCGGTCGTCCTCGTCGACCTCGACGGCGTGCCCCGCCCCAGAGAAGTCGGGCAAGCGCTGTTGACGATGCACGGCGAGGCCGATACCGTCCTCGCCCGGGGGCCGATATCGGGGACACACCGCGAACCTGACGTTGAAGTCATCGCCGGCGAAGGAGACACCGAAACCGTCCATCGCGAGCACGGCATCGAGTACGGACTCGACCTCGCAGAGGTGATGTTCTCGCCGGGCAACAAGGCCGAGCGCGCGCGAATGGGCGACACAGTCGAGAAGCGCGAACGCGTGCTCGATATGTTCGCCGGGATTGGCTACTTTTCGTTGCCGATGGCCGCTGCTGGCGCGGACGTGATCGCAATCGAGCACAACCCAGTCGCGTTCCAGTTCCTGCTGGAAAACGCGATGCGAAACGGCGTGCAAGACCGGGTGCAGGCCTACCGAGCGGACTGTCGGGACGTCCTCGCAGAGGGACTAGACGCCTTCGGCGAGGCCCCGACAGTCGATCGGATCGTGATGGGCTACTACGACGCGACCGAACCCGGCGATGACGGCGAGTACACGTATCTTACCCCCGCGATCGAGGCACTCGCGCCCGGCGGTGTCGTCCACGTCCATGAAGCGACGCCGGAGTCGCTCACGTTCGAACGGCCGATCGAGCGGATCCAGGCCGCTGCCGCGAGTATGGACCGATCCGTCGAGGTCCTCGATACCCACCGCGTGAAAGGCTACAGTGAAGGGGTCGCCCACACTGTGGTGGGCGCGCGAATCCCGTAGTCTGCGCGACCCGATGGCACGCACGAATACAGCGACACGCGGATCCGGTGGTCGTCTCGAAAAAGCTAATGGTGTCGGTCGAGAAACTGGTGTATGAACCGTCAACAGATCATCGCGATCGTTCTCGTCGTGCTTATGGTCGGCTCGTCAGTCGCCTACGGCGCGACGTTCCTGTTTTAGCGTTCACTCTGTTTCCCAGACGTCGGCGATCGGATCGGTAGACTCGTCTGCCGACCGCGTCCGCGATCGACGCTGTAGTCCCGCAGTCGCCGCCCCAGGATCGAACGCCGGCAGATCAGGTGTCGACATCCGATCGACCTGATCGGCGAACCACGACGGCATATCCGTCCGCGCACGCTCGAAGAGATCCAACAGCGAATCGTCAGCGAGATACGTCGCACCGTGATCGTCAGGCGATCGGACGACGCGCCCACAGGCCTGTATCACCGTGCGCAGTGCCGTTCGATAGTACCAGCCCCACTGTCCGTCTTCCAGGCGCTGGGCGACCCGGGAGTCGCGTGTGTTCGGATATGGCGCTTTCGTCAACAGTTGCCAACGACAGCGGTCACCATCTAGATCCAGCGCCTCTTCCATCTTGACCGAGAGAAACACTTCCGGCTCGTCGCTCCGTTGCCAGGCCGCCAGCTGGCCGTCACGGTCGTCCGCGTCGTGGCTCCGGATCCGGCTGTCGACACCAAACTCTGTCAGCAACCGCTGCAGTTCGTCCTGGATCGCATACGAGTGGCAATGAACTAATCCTTTCTCGTCGGGGTGGCGTGCCATCAGACGGACGAGCGTACGGGCAATCTTCGGCAGCGTCTCCTCGCGATGCTCGTAGGTCATCTTCCCCTGGGTGACGTCAAAGAGGGGGCGGTTCTCGACGGGGAAGGTGTGCGGAACGTCTACAAGTGCTACGCGGTCGGGGTCCAGCCCGACGTTCGCACAGAACGCTTCTTTGTTGAGGATCGTCGCCGACAGCAGTGCGAACTTGTTGCCTCGATCCCAGACGGTGTGGCCGAGAAAGCGCTCGGGATCGAGCGGCTTGATCGTCACTGGCGATCCCGCACCGTCCGGCTGGTCGACGACCCACGTCGTGGCCGCCTCGGGGTCGCGGTACTCCTCGCGGAACCACTTGAGGTCCGAGCGCAGTTGCTGCAGACGGTCCCGTTGCTCGGCCTCCTCGGGGGTGATCTCGGCGTTGGCTCGCAGCTCAGTGAGGCGTCGGTCAGCCGCCTGGATCAGCCCCTGCGCGTAGGCGTCGGCGTCTTCCAGACCGTCGATCGCGGGCGGTTCCCGAGCATCCCAGACCGGCACAGTGTCGGGCCGCAAGTCGATCGTGGCGTACATTTCGGCCCACTCGCCCAGTCCGTGGGCCTCGTCGATGACAACCACGTCGCGGGCCCCGAAGACGTCGCTGCCGGCAGTCTGCATAAAGTACGCAAGCGTCATCGCGGCAATCCGGCGATTAGCCGCGATGGCTCGGTCGGAAAAGTACGGACAGCGGTGTTTGACCTGGCATTCGAATTCGCGTTCACGAACGCAGGGGGCCTGGTCGACGGGCGTGTCCGTCTCGCCCGGCAGGATGCAGTCGTAGTTGTTCTTGCCGCGGATGATCGAGAGATCAGCAAGTAGTGGGTCCTCGGCGACGTCGTCGAGTTGGGAGACTTGTGGCGTGGTATAATAGGCGTCGATAGGCTGGCTCGCTGAGGCCTGGCTCCCCTCGCGGGCACAGCCGGCGATCGCCCGCGCCAGCAGAGACTTGCCGCTGCCGGTCGGCGCGCGGACGAGGACAACGTCGTTGTCAGTCTCGAACGCCGTTCGGATGTTCGCGAGAGCCTGCTGCTGGGCACCTCTGTATTCGGGGGCGGGAAAACCCTCCTCGATGCGAGACGGGTCCACGTTCAGGGGGCAGAGCGCAGTGGTCCTAAACGCTCCGATCCCGAAGGATGGTATTTATTTTCCACTGTCGTGTCGGATATAACGATGGCTCGATCGTATACGAGACGCCGTCTGCTCCGGGTCACGAGCGCAGGGACGGTCGGCTGTCTGGCAGGGTGTACCGGTGGGGGAGACGACAACGGTGACAGGACGCCCACGACGACAGCAGGTAAGAAGGGCGGGGAACGGCCGTCCGAACTCGACGTGGTGCCAGAGGGTGCGACGATGGTGGCACACGTCGACGTCACTACGCTGCTCGATAGTCCGGTTGGCGAGAGTGCTATCGAAAGTGCGCTCGCGTCGGTAGCCGCACAGCAACCGACCGACGGCGGTCCCGAAAGCTACGAGGAGGTACTCGATACCGTCGAAACGGAGTGGGGGCTGGATCCCCGTGGCTGCAGTTCGGTGACGGCGTTCGTCGTCGGCCGGGCCGGGGAGATCGGATTCGTCGCCGAGGCGAACTACGACGAGTCGGAGGTGGTCGACACCCTGGAGACGAGAGGAGGGATCTCCGAGGAAACATACGAGGATACGACGGTCTACATCGACTCGAACGACAGCGCACTCGGCGTACTGGGTGACGGTCGATACGTCGTCGGCCAGACCGACACCGTCAAGTCGGTCGTCGACGTGACGAACGGCGACGAGGACGCCGTCAGCGGTGAGATCGTCACAGCGTACAAGCACGCACCGGCCGGTCCACTCCGGTTCGGCACAATCGTGCCAGATGCGTGGGCTCGACAGTCCACCGACACGCTGACTGCCGTCGAAACGATCCGGGGAGGGATGTCGACGGAGGGGAGTCAACACCGACTCGTCGTCGAGATCGAGACCACCGGCGCCGACGCCGCCGGACAACTCACAACGATGCTTGAAGACGGTCTCGCGGAGTTGCAATCTCGGATTTCGGGGGAGTCGGGACCGCTTGACGACGCGTTCTCACAGCTCGACGACATCGCCGTCCGGCGAGACGGCTCGACCGTGTCGATGGTGCATACTGCCGGTGCCGAGGTGACAGGTGACCTTATTGCAGTGGTCGTCGCCGTCGTCGGGACGTTCGTACTCGGACTCGGTGAAACACAGGAAGCGAGACACCCACAGGCGTCGTTCGAATTCGATTACGACGCCGACGCGGGAAGCGTGACGGTCACCCACCAGGGCGGCGATACGATCGAGGGTTCGAATCTCTACGTTCGCGGGACGACCGGAAACGGTACGATCGACGCCCAGTGGGCGGCCGACTACGGCGTCAACCAGGTCTGGTCCGGGGAAAGCGTCACGGTCACCGACGTCTCTGACGCGTTCGAACTTCGGGTTGTCTGGGACCCGTCGGACCAGGATCGATCAGCGGTGCTAGCCGCGATGGGCGGGCCCAAAACGTGAGACGGGGCGTGACTGGACTACAGATCGTCGATATCGGCGGCCGTCACGTCCCGGTCGTCGGGGAGGCGCTCGACACAGTCGAAACAGAGGAAATGCTCGCTACCGTCGGCCAACTCGAGGGTGACGCCGCCGGTCGAACCCCCTGCCTGACTCCAGAAGTCGCTGATTCCACCGGCGATGCGGACATCCTCACCGCATCCGTCACACGGCTGTGTCGTCATTAGCGACAGTTACCACTGGACGAGCAAGTACTCGTCGCTAGAGCGGATCAACGTAGCCGACCGTCAGGAGGATTTGATTTCTTCGAACTGATCGAGGAGCTCCTCGGTCGATTCGCCATCACCGTAATCGACGCTGCCGTGGTAGGTCGTCCGCTCGTCGTCGAAACTCGCGTCGACCTCGCTGTTCTTGCGCTCACGGCGTTCGTGCTCGTCATCATCAAATGCGCCCATCGACATTGTGAACCACACTCGAACTTAATCATTCTCACTTATCAATGTAACGCCATACCACGAGGAGTTCCCACACGGAGGGAGGACGCTGACGGTGTGTCCGGACAGCGCGACAGGAAGCTTATAGGTCTTCACGGGCAAGGGTTGGATACATATGCGACACGTTGGTCTCAAACTCCGAATGGCAATCGTCGGGTCGATTCTGTTCGGGTTTTACGCAGCTATCGCTGCCGCGCTCTATGCGGCATTTGGTGGTTCGACGACGGTCCTCGCGCTCGTTCTTGCAGGTAGCGTCCTGCTGATCGGCGTGCAGTACAAAGTCGGTAAGTGGGGCGCACTGCGAAGCGTCAACGCCCAAGATATGCCCGAAGACGATCGTCGCTTCCGGGAGATCCACCGGTCAGTCGAGCGGCTAAGCGATGATATGGGCATCGACAAGCCGCGTCTGATGATCGCCGATATGGGTGTCCCCAACGCTTTCGCAGTCGGTCGAAAGGGGGCCGGGGTCGTAGTCGTCTCCAGCCAGCTCATCCAAATGCTCGATCACGACGAACTCGAGGGTGTACTCGCACACGAACTCGCACATATCCGTAACCGCGACGTGGTGACGATGGTCATCGGCCAGGGGATCGCCACGATTGTCGGACTCGTTGCGCAGTTCGCCGTAATCTTCCTCGGCGACAACGACATTGCAGACCTCTTTGTGGGGATGATCGTCGGGAACATCGTCCAGTTCCTCGTGATGCTGTTCGTGCTGGCAATCTCCCGCTATCGGGAGTACGTCGCTGACAGCGACGCGGCCGGTGCCATCGGCCGTGGCGAACCGCTGGCCCGCGCCCTCGAAAAGATCAGCAACGCGGATCATAGCCGATCACGGGTCAGTGAGGAAGCGAGCGCACTCTGTATCTTCGGCGAATCGAAGAGCCTCCTCTCAAAACTCGTCTCGACGCACCCGCCGACTGAAAAGCGGATCCAGAAACTCCGCTCCTGAAGATTCTCACGCGGGATCGCCCGCATACACACTCGACGGGAAACCACAGTATCGCCGCGAGCATCGATACAACAAAAGTGGCTGCAATAGATCCTGTCCACGACGTTGACTGGGTCCCCTCACTATCGCTTGTCTCGGCGTTACCCCCACACAGCGTGCATCGATCACGCAGAGACTACTCCTCGACCTCACGGACTTCGAACTGCTCGAAGTGGGTCGTACACCACGGACAGAAATCCAGATCGAGATCAAGCGGACGCCCACAAGCGGGGCAGTTGACAGTCTCGGTGCCCCGAGTGGCCTGCCTCGTCCGCCGTTCGAGCAGCGCGATAGTGAAGGCGTCGAGGACACTCAGTGTGACGACCGCCATCGACGGTGCGAACTCCAGTAGAGACGCACCCGTCGGATCAGGTACCCAGATGAAAACCGTCAGCACTACCGTCCCAAGCCACCCGGCCGCACGACGGACCCGCCGGAGATACAGGTGACCGAGTCCAGTGACGATCGAACCGAGCAGTGCCGCGATCCACGGCCGAAGGTCGATACGACGTTCGGTCATATTTTGACTGAACGTTCAGTCAGCCTTGAAACCTTCGTTTGGGGCACCCCGCCCCGAAAGGCCTTTTTTACGCGGCCCGGAACCGACACGTATGAATCTTGCCGCCGCCCTGTTCAGCGTCTTCGGTACGGAAATCGACCCGGTCTTGATCGGCCTCGTCGTGCTTATGCTCGGGTTCGTGTTCTACATCTACCTGTTCGTGCGTCGGACCGTGACCGGCTTCCAAGAGGGGCTCGACGAGAGTCGCGGACGCGACCGATAGGGCTAGACGTCTGTGGCGCGTTCGATCGTCGTCTCGATATCTTCGTCGTCGATATCCCAGTGGGTACAGAAGCGGATCGTGTGCTCACCGAAGGCGCTTCCCAGCACGTCCCGCTCGGCTAGCCGATCCAACACGGCTTGGGCGGGTTCGTCAGTCTCGACGAGTACGATGTTCGTCTCGGGCTGTTGAGCGCGCAACCCTTCGATATCGTCGAGTCCAGCCGCGAGTTCGCGAGCGCGTCGGTGATCTGTCTGGAGTCGGTCCCGATTTTCCAGCGCGAGCAGTCCCGGGGCAGCAATGATACCTGCCTGGCGCATCCCACCGCCCAGAAGCTTGCGGACGCGGCGCGCACGCTCGATGAACTCGTTGCTACCCGCAAGTATCGAGCCGACTGGTGCCCCGAGTCCCTTCGAGAGACAGCTCATCACCGAATCAGCCGCACGGGCGATCCGGGCGGCCGACACGTCTAGCGCGGCCGCGGCGTTGAACAGTCGCGCTCCGTCGAGATGGACGGGCACGCCGTGCTCGTGGGCCGCCTCGGCGGCGGCGTCGATGTGCTCGGGAGCGATCGCAGTCCCACCCCTGGCGTTGTGGGTGTTCTCCAAGACGAGCAGACCGGTCCCGGGTCGGTGATCGTCGGCTTCGACGTACCCGTCTCGTACCTGTTCAGGGGCGATCACACCCCGCTCGCCACCGTCTATCGTGCGGGCCTGAACCTGGCTGTGCTGGGCGATTCCACCAAGCTCCCAGTTGTAGGTGTGACACTCCTCTTCGAGGAGGACTTCCTGGCCGCGCTGGGTATGTGTACGGACGGCGATCTGGTTACCCATCGTTCCGGAGGGGACATACAGAGCCGCTTCCTTGCCGAGGAGTTCGGCAGCACGGGACTGGAGTTCGGCGACAGTCGGGTCCTCACCGTAGACGTCATCGCCTACGTCGGCATCAGCGGCGGCCGCGCGCATCGCGTCACTGGGAGTCGTGACGGTATCACTTCGGAGGTCTATCATAGGATGAGTTCACAGCCGGTGGGCAAAAGACTGGTTACCTCACTCGACTGCGTCGAGTCGCATCAACGGGTAGCCGTCTTCCATCTCCATCCGTGCGACGGCGGTCGTCCCCTCGTAGGCAATTGTTAACTCGACGTCCAGAAACGCGCCAGTGAGTTCGGTGTAGTCGGCAGTACCTTCTTCGATGGCGTCTGTGAGCGCGTCCGTCCGGATATCGATCGTCACAGACTCACAGTAGGGTTGATTCTCGATGGCCTCTTCCATCGCGGTCGCGAGACTGTCGGCGCTCGCGGGGCTGATCGGCGTGCCTGCGAACTGGTGGTACAACGATCCGAACTTGATTCCGGCCTCAAAGCAAGCCTGTTCGGCGTCAGTCGGCATACCTGTCTACTCGCGGGCCAGCGTCAAACGCGCTTCGAACCTATGCCATCGTCCAACAGGGGTCGTTCGCGTGTCGAACCGCATCTTACTTACTGGCCGGTCGCAGAAATACACTCGATGGACGACCCCGTTCTGCTCACGGGTGCTGGCGGTCGCGTCGGCGAGGCGATCCTCGACGGACTCGCCGAAGAATACGAGTGGCGACTGCTCTTACACAGCCCGCCGGACGAAGAACCGGACCACGAGTATATGATCGGCGACGTTACCGACGAAGCGCTCGTCCGGGCGGCCGTCGAAGGCGTCGGGGCGATTATCCACCTCGCCGGCGACCCCCGGCCAGAAGCCTCCTGGGACAGTGTCCTGGAGAACAACATCGACGGCACCCAGAAGATATACGAGGCTGCCGTCGACGAAGGCGTCGAGAAGTTTATCTATGCGTCCTCGAACCACGCTGTCGGCGCCTTCGAAACTGACCAGCGGACACCCGAGATGTACCGTGAAGACGACGAATTCTTGCTCGACGGGACCGAATTCCCTCGCCCTGGGAACCTCTATGGCGTGTCGAAAGCGACCGGCGAGGTGCTCGGACGCTATTATCACGACACCTACGGTATCGACGTCTGCAACATCCGGATCGGCAACCTCACGAAGGGACATCCGCCGATCGACTACGAGCGTGGCCAGGCGATGTGGCTCTCATATCCTGACTGTGCACACATCCACCAGCGTGCGCTCGAGGCCGACTACGACTTCGAGATTGTCTACGGCATCTCCGACAACGACCGCAAGTACTACTCCATCGAGCGCGCTCGCGAGGCGCTGGGCTACGACCCACAGGACAACTCCGCGCACTTCGACGGCGACGAGAAAGTCGTTGATACGAGCTAAAGTCGTCTACGCAAATCGGGATCCGCTGACTATTCGTTCGTGCTCGCGTCTACAGGCAGAGGATGCACACCACGTCGCCGGCCCACACAGTCGGCGTCGCTTCCAAGGACCTGCAGCCCTGATATTGTCTATGTCGTTCACAGGTTCGGGTACGGATCTCGAGTGTCGGTGCACGCGCTGCAAGTACAACAACAACGGGACGTGCGGGTACCAAGGGCGGCTGCGGATCAACCAGAACGGGGAGTGTGAGATGATGCAAACGGGGTTCGAGGGGCCTCCCGGACCACACGGCGAGAGCAACAACGATTGAGCCGGGACAGCCGAACGAATGAGTCGGCAGTAATCGGTCAACGTGCCGGGAACAGTTCGCCAAGCGTGTGCGTGGCGGTGATTTCGCCTTCGTCGCAGTAGACGGCTAGATCGTCCCCGCAGAACTCCGCGAGAGTCTGGCGACACGTCCCACAGGGGGTGACGCCGTCGCGCTCGCCCGAGGAGACAGCGATCGCGTCGAACTCCCGGTATCCAGCCTGGACCGCGTTGCTGATCGCCAGTACCTCGGCGTGAACGGTATTGGTGTGATTTTCGTTCTCGACGTTACACCCCGTGAACACAGTCCCGTCGGCCGTTCGGATGGCTGCTCCGACCGGATACTCGGAGTACGGCGTATACGACTCGGACGCTGCCTCGCGAGCCTGCTCGATGAGCTTGTCCATAGCGACCAGTCCGTGCGAAGTGGGAAATAGGCTGGGTCCCGGTAGCTTTTCGTCCCGCCAGTCCATCAGGGCCGCACAATGGGACGGTTTGCCCTCCGAGCGACACTGATACTGTACGCAATGCTGTTGGTCGGTCCCATCGGATCCCTGCTCCCAGGCAACGAGTGGGCGTTGTTCGTGGCTGGCGGCGGCGTCGGTGCAGTCGTCGGACTGGTCGCGACCGATGTCCGGGCACCCGAGCAGTTCGTTCACACGGCACCCCGCGGCATCGTGGGGATACTCCTTCCACTGGCGTGGCTCGTTCCAGCCATTACACGCGCCGAGTCGGCCATTTCAGTGTTCGTCAGTCCGTGGTTTTTTGGGTCGGTCGCCGCCCTCGTGTGGTTCGTCGCGCTCCTGCTTGGGCACGAAATTCGACAGAACCGACTGCAGGAGGAACTGACGACGATCGTTTCCTTTGAGGCCGGCCCGCCCGAGAAAATCCGTCGGCAGACGCGGTACGCCGTCGGTGTCTTCCTAGCTGCAGCGACCGCCATCATCGTCGGAATCGTGCTGATCAGTGGGGACGTGGAACCGACGGCGTTCGTCTGGCTACCTGCTATGCTCCCGGTGTGGATTAATCTATTCTCCGACCAGCAACAGTCCGTCGAAATTACTGACAGCGGCATTTTCGCACAGGGAACGCTACACGAGTGGGAAACGATCGACGGGTACGAACACAGCGACGAAGCTCTGAAGATCACCCGCGCAGACTGGTACCGATCGACGATGCAGTTCGACTCCGATCACATCGACGATATCGACGCCGTGACGAACGCTCTCGACCAGTTCGTGTGACCGTCACGCTCAGTGTTGCGCGTCTTCGACGGCGTCCGCGACGAGCGATTGGACGTCCGCGAGCAACGTCTCGACGTCCGCACTCTCGACGTACACACGGACGTACGGTTCGGTCCCGCTCGGACGGACGAGCGTCCAAGACCCGTCCGGGAACGATAGACGCACGCCGTGCTCTAAAGACACAGTAGCGTCCGGGAACACGTCGGGCAGTTGCGTTTCGAGAGTGTTCATCACGGTCGACTTGTGCTCGTCCGGACAGTGCACGGGGTCCTTGCGGTAGGGCCGCTCGGTGACCGGCTCGCGCAGCCCATTGAGACCGACATCCGCGACGAGGCGGGCGAATACGGCCGCACTGGCGACACCGTCGATCCACCCGCCCAACTGTGGGTGGATATGCTTCCAGGGTTCGGCGGCGAAGACGATTTCGGTGTCCTCAGCGGCGTCAGTCCGGATCGTCGCGATGCTCTCGTGGAGTACGCCGAGACCAGTCCGCTCGACGCGACCTCCGGCGGCCGTGACCCGTTCGTCGATCCGACCGGACGCGTTGGGCGTCGTCAGGACGACCGGGTCGGCTGCGTCGCCCCCACGCGTGTAGTGTTCGGCCAGAATCGCCAGCACGGTGTCCTCGTGGACGATATCGCCGTCACTGTCGACGATAACGATCCGATCGGCGTCGCCGTCGTGGCCGATACCCAGATCGGCATCTGGACTGTCTGCGACAAACGAGCGTAATCCAGCCAACGTCTCCGGCGTTGGTTTGCTACCACGGGCATCGAAATGGCTGTCTACGTTGGCGTTGAGCGCTCGGACGTCGCCGCCGAGTGCCTGGAGAACCTGCGGTGTCGCCAGTGACGCCATTCCGTTGCCACAGTCAACGACGATACCGAGGCCATCGAGCGGCTCACCGTGACCGTCAGCGTACGCAACGATAGCGTTCCGATATGCGTCCAACACGTCTGCCCGCTCGCCACGCTCCCAATCTTCCCAGTCCGCAACGTCGCTTCCGGCATCGACACGTCGCTCGATGCGCCCCTCCGCGTCGCCGTCGAACTCGACGCCGTCCTCGAACAGTTTGATCCCGTTGTCCGCCGGCGGATTGTGGCTTGCGGTCAGCATAACGCCGTGCCGGCCGCGTGACGCCCACGCCAGCGCCGGCGTGGGTACCTGCCCGAGTCGGACGACCCGAGCGCCAGCACTCGCTAAACCGGCCTCGACTGCCCCAGCCAGTGCGAAACCGGATTGACGACCGTCCCGTCCGACGACGACGGTGTTTGCCTCGTGGCCGACCGCCCGACCGACCGACAGCGCGAGTTCCGGCGTGACAGTCTCCTCAACGGGGCCCCGTATCCCGGCCGTTCCGAACAGATCCATATCTGGCGTTACTTCGGCGACACAAATAGACTATCGGCTGGGCGGGAACGATCAATCCGAGCGGCGAGACAGAGATGCCTGTCGCAACGTCAGATATCGTAGTCGTCGTAGGTCGTAATATCCACGCCGTCCTCGGTGACTTCGGCGACACAGAGGCCGTTGCCCGAGCCGGTGTCGCGCTCGGCGGCCGCCTCGATCGAAACTGCCGCAACGTCGGTCGCTTCCGCCAGTGACAGATCCGGCTCGTATCGATCTTCAAGTGTCCCGTAGGCGACGGTCAGTCCAGAGCCCGTGACAGTGTAGTTGTCTTCCATAACGCCGCCGGCAGGGTCGATGCTGTAGACGTGGCTGCCCGCCTCGTCAACCCCGCCGAGGATCGGGTTGATCGCCAGAAACGGACCGCCGCGAGCGAAGTTGCCCGCCAGCGTCGAAAGGGCCTGCATACTCATATCGGTCCCGCGGCGTGTCTCATAGAGGTTGACCTCCGCCCGTAGCGTCCGGATAAACGACTGTGCGCCGCCGACGCTACCGACGAGCGTAAGCGCGGCTGTCGGGTGGATCTGCTCGACTTTCTGGACGTCCTTGTTGGAGACGAACCGGCCACCGAGGCTGGCCCGGCGGTCGGTCGCGACGACGACGCCGTCCGCAGTTGCGATGCCGATGGTCGTCGTGCCGGTCTTGTTGACGGCATCCTCGTTGCGCTCGCCGCTGGGAAGCGAACCCAGTTCGGGTTCGAAGGCCGACGCAATCGGCCGGCCTCCGGTGGATTGGGGCGATGCTGGCCCTTGTGGGTCGTGCATACGCGACGGCTACTGTCCGGCCGTTGATAAAGGCACCCGTTAGCGACAACGGGGTTAAGCGCCGATCATCGAAGGTCGCCCATAGCGTAGTAAAACCGCTGGAGCGCGGTGAGATGGCCCACGGCCGCGAAAACGATCAGCAACCAGCCGACAACGGTGAACCCGTAGATCGGTCCGGTCACGATGACTGCGATCGCGCCGACGACGCTGATCAACACGAGCCGGTCGGCACGACCGAGGAGTCCGCCGTATACGCGATCGAGCCCGACCGCTTGGGCTTGTGTCCCGAGATACGAGGTCATCAGGACACCGGTCACGGCAGCGAGGCCGATATCGTACCGGCCGATCCCCGCCGCAAGTCCGACGAGGATGACGATATCAGCATAGCGGTCGAGGACGTGATCGAGCAGGTCGCCAGCCGACGAAGCCAATTCGAGCCGACGGGCAAGCGCGCCGTCGATCAGATCGAGCCCGCCGTTGACGAACACAAGTAGCGCGCCCACACCGTAGAAGACCGGCTGGTCGCCCCCGAGAGCGAACGCCCCCGCAGCCCCAGCGGCAACGATGATCGCGAGGACGCTCACGCCGTTTGGCGTGAGACCGAGCTTCGCTGCGAGAGTGACAAACGGATTTAATATTCGATCTGCGAGCGATCGGTATTTGTCAAGTGTCATAGATAATCCGTGTAATCGACAGTGCCAGCGCTCGGTTCACGCTCGCCGGCGATCACGGCCTCGATCTCCGACGCAACTGACTCCGGCGAGCGATCGGTCGTTTCGATCTCGTAGACGCTGTCCGCGCCGTGGTTCTGGACCGCGTGGCTCAAGATGACATCCAACGCCTCGCTCTCGGCGTTTTCCCGGGCCGACTCGGCTGACTCACCACGCTCGCGAAGCCGCCGTTCGATCACGTCAGGTGCACACCGGAGAACAACCACTCTGTCTGCGTCGAACTCGTGGGCCAGATGGGACTCGACGACGGCGTCCGCCCGGCCGTCGAGCCACGACTCGACGGCGTCCAGATCGGCGATCAGGGTGTCACGCTCGTCGTCGTGGCCCGTTGTCAGCCCCTGGTCGCGAATGACTCTGTTGAGGTGCACCACCTCGAAATCTGCCGTAAGGTGCTCCGTCGCTGTCGTCTTCCCGGTCCCGGGCGTTCCGGTGACGGCTACTCTCACTGGCGGTCACCCTGAACCGCTGTGAGTACGTCGTTGATTGTCTCGACCGCCCGGGGCATCTCCTCGCGCGTCCCGGTGGTGATCCGGATGTGCTCGGGCAGGCCAAAGCTCGTGCAATCCCGGACGATGACGCCCTCGCGCTGGCAGGCCTCAGCGACCGCCTCGGCGTCCCCCACCTTCGCGAGAACGAAGTTACCGCCACTGTCCCAGGTGGTCGCGTCCAGGTGCTCGCGGATGTACTCGCGTCCCCAGCGGGCAGTCTCGATCGTCTCCTCGAGGAACGTTTCGTCCGCAAGTGCAGCCAGTCCGGCCCGACAAGCGATCTCGCTGGCGGCAAACGGCGTGTTCACGCGGGCGTAAGCGTCGCCCCACTCCTCGGGCGTGATCGCGTAGCCGAGCCTGATCCCGGCCAGTCCGTAGGCTTTCGAAAACGACCGGAGTAGGGCGACGTCCTCGCGTTCGCGGACGAGCCCGATCTTGCTCTCTCGCTCGCTGAACGGCTCGTAGGCTTCGTCGACGACGATCAGCGTCTGCTCGTCAGTCTCCTCGGCGATCTGTCTGACCTCGTCGATCGTGACCTCCGAGCCAGTCGGGTTGTGCGGGCTCGTCAGGTAGACGATCCGCTGGCCATCGTAGGCCTCCAGCACGCGCTCGGGCGACTGGTGAAAGTCCTCGGCCTCCGAGAGTTCGAAGGTCTCGACGGTGCCGTGGTGGTACTTCGCGCTCATCCCGTGATAGGTAAAGTCCGGATCCGGGACGAGCACGGTCTGGCCAGGCTCCAGCAGCGCTCGCGAGAGGTAATCGAGCGCACCGTCGCCGCCGTTGGCAAGCCAGATCTGTTCGTCGCTGACATCCCACTTCTCGGCGAGTTCCGCGATCAGGTCAGTGTGTGAGGATTTCGGATAGTAATGGACGTCCTCAGCGACGTCTCTGATCGCTTCGACAGCCTTGGGCGAGGGGCCAAGCGAGTTCTCGTTCGAGGAGAGCTTGATCAGCTCGTCCGGGTCCAGTCCCAGCTCCCGGGCGACTTCCTCGATTCCCCGTCCCGCCCGGTAGACCGAGTGCATCGAGAGATCCCGTGGTTCCATACTCGGGGCAAGCGGACGGTGGACCTTAAGCGTGCTCAAGCGGGCCGCACGTGTCGGTGACGCTCACCATACTGCGGGCTGTGAGTGCGTACAGATATTCGCTGCCCTGGGTGGCGGATCATTTTGAGCGGTCACAACCGGCAGTGTCAGACTGTGTGTGATGCTGTCCGGTGTCCACTGCCGATCAGCCAGTATGCGGCAGGCAGCGAACCCGCGAAGACGACCGGCCACACCAGAAGTTGTGTGAGAGGATCGGGCGGCGCGACCAGCGAGGTGATCGAAAACCCGCCGATACCGGCGACTGCGACCGACCCAACGTAACGTTCCCGGCGTGATTGCGGTCGTGTACGGTCACGGCGACGCCGCCACCAGAGCGCGTAGTACAGGAGTACAGTTCCGGGCGGGATCGACGCAAAGAGGGCACATAGGATCGGATGTGAACTGTCGTGTGCCCGGGCATCAAGCGCGACCCACGTCCCGACCGCGATCAAGACAGCGAAAAAGAGGAAGAGGCCGAGCGGGACGAGCAGGCTGGCAAGATCCATACCACTCACCACAGTTCGAGCGATTGTAACGTTTCTGTGGCAACGCTGCTGTCACGGAGCAATCGCCGTCAGCGGGTACTCGATCCACTCCTGGATGACCGAAACGACTACCACGTCCGGCACCAACCCACCGGTAGGGAATGCCGCTGTTAATCGACATCCGAAAGCTCCGGATCATAAACACGTTGATGAAACGCGGGACCGAGAACGTCACCCGTTCGTTGTCGTCGCTCGCGGACGTCGACGCGAACGTCGAAATCAAGAGCCTCTCGTTTGTCGAGCCGAGCGACATCGCCGCGGAGATCGGCACTAGCGAGATTTACAGCGCCTCAATCGATCTGCGTGAACCACCGTACGGGGTCTTTCTGCTGACGTTCCCACCTGAGACCGGCGTCGAGATCGCGACGCTGATGACCGGCTCGCCAGTCGAGAACGGCTTCAACCAGCTCCAGAAGAGTGCCCTCCAGGAGATGTGCAACATCCTCACGTCGGGGTTCATCGACGGGATCGCGAACACGCTCGGGACGACCATCGATATGGAGACGCCGGAGTTGCAATACTCAACCGGCGACGTCGTCGCCGAGGAGACGCTCTCACACGTCCGGACGGACGCGCTGTCGATCGTCCTCGACTCGATGATCGACGTGGCCGACGAGGACGCGACCTTCAAGATCCGGATCTTCCTGGTACCCGACCCTGGCTCGTTCGTCAACCTGCTCGATCATCTCAACGTTGAGGAGATCTCCGACCGGACTGAATCTGCGGGGGAGCTGTAGTGCCAATCCTCCACATTCAAGGGTGCGCCGGTCTCGAAAACGGGTATGGATCCTGAACTCGCCGGGTTGTACGCACTGCATACACTGTTTGCCGGGCTCTGGACCGGTGCGGTCGTCTTCGTGACGTGGGCGGTCCTTCCGCTCGCACGCGACGGGGATCTCGACGCCAAACCGCTCGAATCGATCGCTGGCCGGGTGAAACGCCTCTCGCGGGTCAGCGCCGTCCTGCTTGCGCTGACCGGTGTCCGGATGGCGATGGTACTCGACTATACTGAGACGTCAGTGCTTTTCGAGACGACGCGCGGGTATCTGCTGGTCGGGATGGTCGCGCTCTGGCTGGTGTTGATGGGGCTACTCGAAGTCGGTGCAGGCAAACTGGCCGGTGGGACCGGTCGACGGAAGGTACGCGAACCGGCCCGGAACGCTCGCCCGTTCTTCCTCGGCGCGACAGTCGTCGCCGTGCTGTTGCTCGTCGACGCCGGCCTGCTCGCCGCCGGAACGCTGTGAAATCCTGTGGTCGCTCTGCTCTCGCGGTCGAACCCCGGGAGAGCGTCACAGACCATCAGATGTCGGGTCTCGGGTCGATAGATGTCTTTTTATGACTGTATGCGAGACAGAGACCAATGAGTGTCAATTCGGACGGGTGCCCGTGGCCACAGCCACTCGATCACAGAGATATGGAATGGCCAGCTGAAGAACAGCGCGTACTCGTCCCGTTTCGGGAGGGGGTCAACCGGACTGAGACGAGTCTCCTCGGCGGCAGTATCGCGTTCGGAACGGACGGGAAACTGTATCTGCTCCACGCTGTCGAGGGGGACGCGACGACCGATCCCGACACGATTCGCAACGATGCCAAGGCAAAGATGGCGGTCAAGCAAGCGTTCCAGATCCCTGTCGTCCAACGACGGGAGGCGTTTTCACCCGACTGTCTGGGCTCGTTTGTCGAGACACACGCGATCACGAGCGTGCTCGTCGACGACGAAGAACGCAGCTTCTTCGCTCAGGGGGACGACGAGACTGCCGACCTCGACTGTCACACCCTCGTAGGGACGCGGATGGACAACTTCGAGTCGCCCGAAACAGTGTTAGTGCCGGTCGACCGGGGACCCCACTCCGGAATCGCGACCCGGGTTGCCGAGGCGGTCGCGACTGCATACGACAGTCGCATCGAGCTGTTTCACGTGGCCCCCGAAAACGCCACCGACAAACAGCAAGACGACGCGACGAAACTGCTGGATGCATACAGCTACCGCATCGACGACGCCATCGAGGTGACGTATCACGTGGCGCACGGCGACGAGCCGGCCCAGTCGATCATCGATCAGTCAGAGCGACACGATCTGACGGTCCTCGGCGCACCCGAGAAAGGGAAACTCAGACGGTTTCTGTTCGGTTCGACGGCAGACAGCGTCGTCGAAAACGGGGGGACCAAGCCGATTCTGGTCGCCCACCGGAACGGCACCGATTCGTTGCTCTCGCGGTGGTTCTGACGCGCCAGGGCAGCCGAGCGGACTTCTCCGGTCGAGGTGAAACTATCGCTGAGACAGGGTCTCTTCGAGGTGATCGGCAACCCGCAGCGACAGCGCCGCAATCGTCAGCGTCGGGTTCATCGCGCCCGCGCTGACGAAGACGCTGCTGGAGGCGACCCAGGCGTTGTCCAGATCGTGGGTTCGACACCGCGAATCGACCACGCTCGTCTCGGAATCATCGCCCATTCGAGTCGTTCCCATATGATGGGCGGCCGGTCCCGTCGAGTCCGGACCGATGACCCACTCGATATCGGCGTCGAGTTCTCCGAGGATCGAGCGCTGGATCTCGGTCGCGCGCTCGACCGTCCGCCGGTCTCGGTCGCTGATCGACCAGTGCACCTTCGGGACGGGATTGCCGTGATCGTCAGTGCGGGCCGGGTCGAGCGTGATCCGGTTTTCCGGCCTGGCCTCCTGCTGGACGAGCCCGGCGACTTCGAGCGTGTTTCCGTAGGTCTCGCGCAACGTCGCCAGCAGGTCATCGCCCCAGTGGTCGGCTTCCAGCGCGGTCGCGGCGGGCGGGCGGCCGGCGTAGTTCAGCAATTCGAGTTTGATCGGCGGGTGGTCGTCGCTGTCGTAGAACTGGTGGCTCTCGGTGGTGATGAACTCGATGTGATGCTGGCGGGTCCGTCGGTCGACCGTCCCGCCGACGCGCGCGCCGAGGTGCTCAGTGAAGTAGCGACCGACCAGCCCCGAGGAATTGGCCAGTCCCTCCGGGTAGTGGTCGCTCGCCGAAAGCAACAGCAGTCGCGGGATCTCGATGCCGCCGGCGGCGAGCACGAACTGCCGAGCCGTCTGTCGGTGTTCGGTGCCGTCGGGCGTCGCGTACACGGCGGACTCGATCCGGTCGGCGTCGTGTTCGAGCCGCTGGACCGGCGCGCGAGCGATCACGCGTGCACCGTTGGCTTCGGCCTTCTCGATGTGCATCGGCGCATCGTATTTCGCCTTGGTCGGACAGACCGGCTTGCACGTCCCGAAACCCACGCACGCGCCGCGACCGTCGTACGCCTCGGAGTTCCGGGCGTTCGGTGCCGAATGGGTCGCGATCTCCAGTGACTCACAGGCCTCTGCGAAGATTGCGTCGCTGTGAGAGGGCGGGAACGGGCCCATCGGAAACGGCTCCTCACGGGGTGGTCCGAACGGGTTGTCGTCGGCCCCGGCGACGCCCATCGCCCGTTCCGCCTGGGCGTAGTAGGGCTGGAGGTCCGAATACGCGATCGGCCAGGGGTCGCCGCCGTTTCGCCCGTCGAAGTCTCGCTCGTGCAGACGGACGACCATCCCCTGCCAGGACAACGTAGTCCCGCCGACACCTTTCACCCGGGTGCGGTTCAGCGGGTAGTAATCGGGCCCGACGGACGTGTAGGCGTCGCGCTCGCCCCCCACGTCCCACACTGACTGGGGGGCGTGGGCCGGCCGAAGCGACCGCTCCATACGTTCGATCCGATGGTCGCGGTCGAACCGCGGCCCGGCCTCCAACACGACGACGTCGTAGCCTGCCTCAGTGAGGCGATGGGCCACGAGCGCGCCGGCCGGCCCGGCCCCGACGATACAGACATCCGCGCGGTCAGACGGCGTTCGGTCGGCTTCCATCCGCAGCGTGTTTAGGCAACCCTAAATTTAGGCGTTTCCATTCGCGGCGAGGGCAGTCGCCCCGGTGGTCTAGGCGCCCTGTCTGACGTTCTCGACGTGACTACGACAACGGCTGGCGTCGACAGCCTGAAGGCTCACAGGTCCTGTCGAACGTCATGTTCGAGCGTGCCGATCCCTTCGATGTCGACCTCGACGTGGTCACCGTCAGTGAGCGGGCCAACGCCCTCCGGCGTACCGGTCGCGATCACGTCGCCCGGTTCGAGTGTCATATAAGTCGTTATCTCAGCGATCAATTCGGAAATCGAGAAGATGAAGTGCTCGATCGAGGAGGACTGTCTCGTCTCGCTGTTCACTCTGAGTTCGATAGCGGCGTCATCGGGGATTTCATCGGCCAGAGCGGGGCCCATCGGGGCGGCGTTGTCGAAGGCCTTTCCCCGGACCCAATTTTGCTCGCGTGACTGGTCGTCGCGGTTGGAGATATCGTTGAAACAGGTGTACCCGCGAATCACGCTCTCGGCGTCCGCGGGATCGACGTCCTTGCACTGTTCGTCGATGACGACCGCGAGTTCGGCCTCGTGTTCGACCTGTGTTTTGCCCTCAGGGAGTGTGATCGTCGAACCGTGGCTGGCGACGGCGTTGGGGGGCTTCAAAAAGAGTAGCGGCCGATCGGGGACATCCTCACCGCGTTCCTCGGCGTGTCTGGCGTAGTTGCGGCCCACACAGACGATCTTCGTCGGCTCTGTGGGCGCAAGGACGTCCACCGCCTCAAGATCATAGACGTCGTCGCCGAAGTGGACCTGATCGTCAATCAGGTGTCCGTTTCGAACAGTGCCCGCCGGATCGCGAAATCTGATCTCGTGCATATCCTCGCTACCGAGCGGGCGGGCAAAAGCCTGCGGGACCGGCTACTTTTGTTCATCGGGGGTGAACTGACGCTATGGACGAGCAACGCCCAGCCCGGGTGCTGGCCGGTCCCCAAGACGTGTCTGAGAGCGGCCAGCAGGTCCTGCGGCTGTTCGATCGCAAGCGATACGAGCCGGTCGAGGTCAGAGTCGAGAGTGATGGTCCGGCTGGACGTCTTCGACCCGGCTATCTGCTCGATGTCAATCTGAGGTGGGTAGAGCCACAGCCACACCTTGAGGATTTCACGCTGCGACGGCCGACGCTGTATACGTTCGCAGACGATATCGACCCTGTCTTCGAGGTCGCACAGGAGCTCTGGGCGGAGGCGCAGGCTAACGGCGACGGTATGCACAGCCGACTCACCCGAAACAACGACAACGAAGTCAACGGCGTCTGCTATGTTTTCGCAGACAGCGGTAGCACCGACCGCCTACAGGAGTTCAGAGACGGGTCACGCCCACTCGAGCCGCTCGTCGACCGTGTCAACGAGTCTGAGGAGCCGGTCCCGCGTGAAGCGTTCGTCCTCCGTCCAGTCGATGGTGACTTTGTGATCGTCACGATTACACTCGAGAAGGGCGGCCACTTCGCCGAGACCCTCCGGGAGACGTACGATCTGGACCGACCTGCCGAGCCGCTTGCATAAACAGGCGGATATCCGCCTTGTTACCCTCTCGTCTCGCTTTCCGATGGGACGACCGTCACGGGGACGTCAGCGGCGTCGATAACTGCCTGAGCGGCGCTTCCGTGGGTAAGTTCCCCAAGTACACTTTTCGACGTATGCCCCATAACGATGTGTGACACAGTCACGTCGGCGGCCAGTTCGATGACGTCCTGTCCGATACGGGAGTGTGAACGAGCGAGGCCGTGTCCGACGTGTTCGAGCGAGACTGTCGCAGCTACGTCTGCGGACTTGACGCGGTCACGTATTTCGTCTCGGACCCGCTTTGCGGTCCCATCGGCCGTCTCATCGTCGACCAGATGGACGATATAAAGATTCTCTTCGAGCGCCCGTCCCAGATCGATCGCTGTGTCGAGCACCCGGTCCCGGAGAGGGCCACTCGCGACTGGCACTAAGACAGTCATCATCGATAGTTAGGGCTGCGACGACAAAGTGGTATGGCTGGAGGACCCGATCAGAGACCTCAGATTACCGCAGTACCCAGTGCCATCACTCGTCGTTTGGATCGGCAGCGTTCAAGACCGCGGGGCAGCAAGCACCGATACTATGAACGAGCTCATCGAGACGTACCTTGATGCCTACGAACAGACCCAAGGTGTGCTGCCGGAGCGACTACACGATATCGGCGCTACCTACCGCAAGCAGGGACATCTCACTCGTGATCAGTTGTACGAGCTCGCCTATGAAAGCTCGACCCGGAGTGCATATCACGTCGAATCCAACCCACCGGAGCGATGTCGTGCAGTGACGGAGAACGTCCGCACGGTCGAGGACGACTTCTCTAAAATCCAACTGCTGACTGGGCTCAGCGGATTCAAAGCGCCGACCGCCTCGGCCGTGCTGACGGCACTGGATCCGGAGCGCCACGCCGTTGTCGACACGCGTGTCTGGGCGAGCCTCGACCGTCTTTCGTATCTCGACGGTCGCAAGGAGTCGTTCGATGCAGCTGACTACGTAACGATGATCGAGCCGATCCGGTCGATCGCCGCCGAGACTGGGCACACCCCCGCAGACGTAGGATACGCTCTGTTCGCCTACGACGAAGACGTTCGCGAGGGGACGCTGCACTGACAGCACCGTCGATCAGTTGCTGCCGTGGACAGCGCCGGCTGAGGACGACTTGCCGCGCAGGCCAGTCACGCCACGTGTTCGGCATACGGGCGTGGCTCTACAGACGGTTCGAGGCGAATGCTCCGGGCCACGTCCCCGAGGTCCGTCACAGTGTTCCCGGCGAGTCGTGCCTAGTACCGTCTAACTCGTAGCAACCGTCGCGCAAATCCAGCACGTCTAACTCCGTGACCGGAATCTTCACCGGTACCTGCCGGTCGCTGTTTGCCTGGCTCGGCCGATAGCCCGGGAAGAACGGATCATCCCCCCGTTCGTACTCACCACCGGCGTCGATGATTTCTCGGGCCCAGCAATCTACAAACTTCAAGACCACGTGAACGGGAACACCGTGATTCTCAGTCAACTCTACTCCAGCGTTGATTTTGGCGTATGGGAACTTCGTCTTCCGGTAGCCATTCAGAGAGCAAGAGCGTTCCTTGATCTCTAGGAAATACAGGATATTCCCATCCGAATCGAGGACCGCTCGGTCGATATCCGCTGTCTGGCCTCGATCCTCGTGCGTGGCTCCGCCTTTGTACTCCACGTACGTGTCGGCGAGAGCGACCTCGCGGCGCTCCCCTTGCCGGACGGTTGCCAGGGGACTCGGTTCGCTGGATTTCGTAGTTGGATACGCCCAGACTTCCTTCTCACACTCCGGGCAGTTCCCCAGTAATTTCGTGGTTCCCTTCGTCGTGATGTCCGGGATTGTCCGTTCCTTATCGACGTGGCCACAGTACGGGCAGACCATCGTCTACCAATCTGAGATATGCTCCCGACACTTTGTTATTTTTATTTTCACCTATGTCAGAAATATCGGACTCGTTCTGCCAGCGTGAAAGCGACGCCACACAGGCTGCTCACATTGGTCGCGTTCGGTGAGATACCCCACGCCATTCGGCCGACGCTATGCCACCGGCGTTCGCTCGACGACCGTTCCATCGACCGTCGGATACTGTTCGACGATCTCGCCACGCTCGATGTCTTCTTCCGCGACCATCTCCTCAAGGAGCCACCAGGCGACCTCGACGTGCTCGGATTTGACTGTGTAGTACTCTTCGGGGACGCCGAGTTGTTCGAATCGCTCGGGGTCGACCGTCGTTTTGCCGTAGACGAGCGTGCCGTCGTCAGTGATCTCGTCGAACGGTCGCTGGACGTTGCGAGCCATCCGCTTGAGGCGGCGGCGATGCTGTGCGGCGTCTTTGAACACCGACGTACAGAAGTAGACTTTCTCGTGGCTACCCATCACGTCCAGAATCTCCTCGCGGTCACTGTCGACAGCACTCATATGACCCTCCCGCAGTTCGTAGCCCTGTTCCTGCATTCGCCGGAAATTCCCGTCCGACATTTCGAATTCGTTGACGTTACAGAACTCCGCGGCCCCCTCGTCGATGAACTCTAGAAACTCCGGCTCAGGACGGATGCCGGGAATCTCGAAGGCAGGCGTGATTCCCTCTTGGCGTGCGATATGGAGAATCTCCTCCCACTCAGTTCCGTGGAGGTCACCCCACTGTTCGAGCGGCGGGTGGAATCGGATCTCGTCCAGTCCAGCCTCGGCCAATCGGCGCATATTCTCACGACCACCGGTGATCCCTGTATAGAGGTGGATATGGTGATCCTCGCCGAACTCGTCTTTGAGCAGCGAGATGTACCGGGTCGTCCGGTCCATCACTTCCTGGGGTTCCCCACCGGTGATCGAAGAGCCCATCGCACTCATCCGCTTGGCCTCGCGGATGATGTCCTGATCTTCTTGGACTTTCCGCTCGTTGGCGTAGACGTCGGTGACGTTCTTGCGGTTTTCCCCAAGGGGACAGTAGAAACAATCGCGCTGGTCACAGTAGCCGTAGACGAATATGACCATTTTACCACCTTTGGCGCACTGCTCGCAACCCTTGGAGATCATCGTATTGTAACCCCCTATAACGGGGGCACGCTCAAAAGTCGTGCGAAAGTAGGTGGCGATCAAACGGCGAACCGCCGGTATGCAGCGCCGACGAGACACACAGCCCCAAGGGCCATCGACCCAAGTCGTGGCAGGTGCTGGGTCACGAAATCCGCTTCGTACGTGAGGTGCTTGACCTGCAGGAGGTACCACTCGCCCTCGTACCGAACGTTGTAGAGACTGATAGCCTCCGGGGAGGGAGTCAGCGATTCGGGAGCGTCATCGAGCGAGACGTTTACGGGCGTGCCGCTACTCGTGTTCTCGTTCGTCCGGCGTGCCTCTTCGAAGACCTCGCGTTCGGCCTCGGAGAGGTTCGCGTACGCTAAGTTCGACTGGTCTTCGTTGTCCATCCAGTCGCCTTCGACGTAGTACTCGATCCGGTCGTCCGGGATGTCCGGCGGCGCCAGGACCGGGAAGGCAATCAGGGCGGCACCCGTGACGAGGAGGATTCCGATCAGGGCAGCGTCTCGATCGAAGTCCATACTCCTGGTTCTCCCGGCCGAGGAAAGTATCGTCCGGTTGCGGAACGTCACTCAAGCGGGCGCTGTACAGACGGAACACGGCGACTGCCCGGGGCTTGACTCCGGGGAGGGGTCACATTCGCGGGTCGCACGATGGATCGTGCTCGCAAAAGCGTCGACGAAAAGCCGCGTGGTGACGCTGACCTCACTCGTCAGCGTCGGTTTCTTCTTCACTCGACACTTCCGGAATTACATCCATACAGGCCACGTTATCGTCTGCTTCGACATCCATAATCACCACGCCTTTGGTGTTTCGACCGACCGTCGAGATGTCTGCGACCGGGCAGCGCATAATCTGTCCAGCCTCGCTCATAACGACGAGGTGGTCGGCGTCCTCGACGGCCTTGACGTCGACGACCGGCCCGTTGCGGTCGCCGGTTTTGATGTCGATGAGGCCTTTCCCGTAGCGGGACTGGCGGCGGTACTCACCGAGGACCGTCCGCTTGCCGTACCCGCGTTTCGTGACCGTCAGCAGTGCACGGCTATCGTCGTCAGCCATCGCCACGAGTCCAGCGACTGCGTCCCCGTCTTCGAGATCGATGCCACGGACACCACGGGCAGACCGGCCCATCTCGCGGACGTCACTCTCGTCAAAGCGGATCGTCATTCCACCCTCCGTGGCAACGACCAGATCCTTCGTACCGTCAGTGACCTCGACGTCGACGAGTTCGTCGTCAGATTCGAGCTTCGCGGCCCTGATACCCGTCGAAAGGATGTTCTCGAACGCCGAACAGGGCGTGCGCTTGACGTATCCCTGACGGGTCGCCATCGTGATGGACTCCTCGGGATCGAGATCGTCCGTCGGCACGACGGCCGTGATCTGTTCCCCGTCGTCCAGATCCAGCAGGTTGACCGCGGACTTCCCGCGGGCGGTCCGGGACATCTCCGGGATCTCGTAGGTTTTCAGCCGGTAGACCTGACCGTGATTGGTAAAGCACAGCAGATAGTCGTGGCTGTGTGCCTGGAAGACCGTCGTTACCCGATCGCCGTCCTTCGGGTCGGACCCAATGATTCCCTTGCCGCCGCGGCGCTGGGGATCGAAGTTGTCGGCGGGCATTCGCTTGATGTAGTCGTCGGCAGTCATCACGACCACGACGTCTTCCTCCGGGACGAGGTCTTCACGGGTGACCGTCCCGGCGTCCTCGATGATCGAGGTTCGGCGGTCGTCGTCGTACTCGTCTTTGACCGCACGCAACTCGTCTTTGATGACCGCGTCGAGTTTCGATTCGCTTTCGAGAATTGCCTCGAGGCGCTCGATCTCGGCCTGTACGTCTTCGTACTCGGCCTCGATCTCACCGGCTTCTGCGGAGGTCAGCGACCCAATCTGCATCCGGACGACGTGTTCTGCCTGCTCCGTCGAGAAATCGTATCGCTCCACGAGCGCTTCTTTGGCGGCTGACCGGTCTTCGGCCTCCTGGACGAGTTCGACGACGTCCTCGGCGTTGTTGACGGCCGTGAGCCGCCCTTCGAGAATATGTGCACGGTCCTTGGCTTCCTGCAGGTCGAACTCCGACCGTCGACGAACGACTTCTCGACGGTGCTCGACGTAGTGTTGGAGAGTCTCCTTCAACGTCAGCACCTGTGGCTGGCCGTCTACCAGGGCGAGGTTGATCACGCCAAACGTCGATCCGAGGTGGTGTTCCAGCAGCTGATTTTTGACGACGTCGACGTTCGCGCCGCGCTTGCACTCGATGACGATTCGGACGCCGTCTCGGTCAGACTCGTCTCGCAGATCGGAAACGCCTTCGATGATGCCCTCGTTGACGTCATCGGCGATTCGCTCGACGATTCGAGCTTTGTTCTCCTGGAAGGGGAGTTCGGTCACAACGATCCGGTCCCCGCCAGTGGCAGTCTCTTCGACGTCGAACTCCGCGCGGACTGTCAGACGCCCCCGGCCGGTCGCGTACGCCGAATAGATCGCGTCCTTGCCGACGATGTTCGCACCCGTCGGGAAGTCCGGCCCCTTGATGTGTTCCATCAGATCCGCGACCTCTGCCTCTGGATTGTCGATGAGGTGGACGGTCGCATCGATCACCTCACCGAGGTTGTGTGGCGGGATATTCGTCGACATCCCGACGGCGATGCCTGACGAGCCGTTGACCAGTAGGTTCGGGAACGCCGCGGGGAGGACATCCGGCTCTTGCAGACGGTCGTCGTAGTTCGCTGTAAAGTCGACAGTATCCTTGTCTAGGTCGGCGAGCAACTCTTCGGCCATCGGGGCCATCCTGGCCTCGGTATACCGCATCGCTGCGGCCGGGTCGCCGTCCATCGAGCCGAAGTTACCCTGCCCGTCGACCAGCGGGTAGCGCATCGAGAAGTCCTGGGCCATCCGCACGAGTGTATCGTAAATCGCACTGTCGCCGTGCGGATGGTAATCCCCCATCGTCTCTCCGACGATCGAAGAGGACTTCCGGTGGGAGGAGCCCGAAGAGACACCCAACTCAGACATCGCATAGAGAATACGCCGATGGACGGGTTTGAGGCCGTCCCGGACGTCCGGCAGCGCCCGGCCAGCGATGACACTCATCGCGTAGTCGATATAACTCTGCTCCATCTCGTCTTCGATCCGGACGTGTTCGACGCGAGCGGCGTCGGCGGCCACGTCCGATCCGTCAGGTATCTCTGAGCTCATATGTCCACCCATTCGGCTTCAGGCGAGTGTTCCTTGATGAACTGCTTGCGCGGTTCGACCGCGGTGCCCATCAATACGGAAAACATTTTGTCCGCCGCAGCGGCGTCCTCGATGGTGATCTGCTTGAGGAATCGGTTCTCGGGGTTCATCGTCGTCTCCCAGAGCTGCTTGGGGTTCATTTCGCCCAGGCCCTTGAACCGCTGGACTTGGTCCGGGTTGCCGTTGCATTTCTCCGCGACGATTTCGTCGCGTTCTGCGTCTGTCATCGCGTCGTAGGTCTCCCCGCGGTATCGAATCCGATACAGCGGCGGCCGGGCAGCATAGATATGTCCGCCTTCGAGCAGCGGGCGCATATGCCGGTAGAAAAACGTCAGCAGTAGCGTTCTGATGTGAGCCCCGTCGACGTCGGCGTCAGTTGCGAAGATAATCTTCTCGTAGCGCAGCTCCTCAAGGTCAAACTCGTCACCGACGCCAGTTCCAAGTGCGGTGATGATGTTGCGAATCTGCTCGTTTTCGAGGATGCGATCGAGACGATGCTTTTCGACGTTGAGGATCTTGCCACGGATCGGCAGCACGGCCTGAAATTCGGGATTGCGAGCCTGCTTTGCACTGCCGCCGGCGCTGTCACCCTCCGCGATGAACAGCTCGGCTTCGCTGGGGTCTTTCGTCTGACAGTCAGCCAGCTTCCCCGGTAGCGCAGTCGAATCCAGCGCGCTCTTTCGTCGCGTCAGCTCCTCTGCTTTCTTCGCGGCCTTGCGAGCTTTGGCCGCCTCGACGGCCTTGCCGATGATCGACTCTGCAGTGTCGGGGTTTTCCTCGAAGTACGTACCGAGGTGTTCGTGGACCGCCGACTCGACGACGCCACGAACCTCACTATTCCCGAGTTTGGTCTTGGTCTGACCTTCGAACTGGGGATCAGGGTGTTTGACTGAGATGACCGCGGTCAAGCCCTCCCGGATGTCCTCGCCTTTGAGCGTGTCATCCAGATCTTTGAGTAAGTCGTTGCTTGTCGCATAGTCGTTGACGATTCGAGTCAGCGCAGTCTTGAATCCAGTGAGGTGGGTCCCGCCTTCCCGAGTGTTAATATTGTTGGCGAACGCGTGAATCGAACCCTGGAGTTCGTCGGTCGCCTGCATCGCCACTTCGATATGGACTCCCTCCGATTCGTCCTCGAAGTAGATGACGTCTCGATGGAGTGGCGCTTTGGTCTCGTTGAGATACTCGACGAACTCTTTGATCCCCCCCTCGTAGTAAAACTGGTGTTCGGCCCCGTCACGCTCGTCGGTCAGCGTAATCTCAACGCCTGAGTTGAGGAATGCCAGCTCACGAAGACGATTTTCGAGCGTCGAGAACTCGAAGTCGGTTGTCTCGAAGATTTCCTCGTCGGGCCAAAATCGGATCTCGGTGCCGGTCGACTCCCCGGGATTGGACTGACGGACTTTTTCGACACCACTTGGAACGCCCCGCTCGAACTGTTCTCGATAGACGCCCCCGTTTCGAGTTACCTCGACGACCAGTTCCGAGGAGAGAGCGTTGACGACGGAGACACCGACGCCGTGCAGTCCGCCCGAGACCTGATAGGACTTGTTGTCGAATTTCCCGCCGGCGTGCAGTACCGTCATCACGACTTCGACTGCCGGCCGGTCGTACTCTTGATGGGTGTCGACTGGAATTCCTCGACCGTCATCGCGGACGGACACTGACCCGTCATCGTGGATCGTCACGTCGATCGATTCACAATGGCCTGCGAGTGCCTCGTCAATCGAGTTGTCGACGACCTCATAGACGAGGTGATGTAACCCGCGCGCGCCGGTCGAACCGATATACATCGCCGGGCGCTTGCGGACTGCCTCCAGTCCTTCGAGGGCCTGGATTGAATCCGCTCCGTAGTCGCTGTCCTGGCTCATAAAGTGTCTCGACGTATGCCGGCAACGCCCTTAAGTCCCACGTGCGCGCGTGAGAATATTCAATGTAACTAGTAATGTGTGACACGTCAGACCACGCTAAAAAACGAAAAATACGTCGCGGAAACGATGGTGGGTCTATCCTTCCATACCGCCGAAGGAGAGACCTTGCTGGATGTACCGCTGCATAAAGAAGTACACCAGCATCAGCGGGACCGCGAACGTGAGTGAGAACGCGGCGAATTTCGACCAGGCGACGCTGAAGCCCGGGCTGGCCGGGGAGAGTGCGTACACACCGACCGGAAGCGTGTACTGCCCCGCACCGAGGATCGTCTGTGCGACGATGTACTCGGTCCAGCCGGCCAGGAAGACGAATACGAACACCGTTGCGAGCCCTGCTTTCGCGAGGGGCACGATGATCTCATAGACGATACGCCAGGAAGAGGCACCATCAACGATAGCGGCCTCCTCGTATGAGATCGGGATCCCGTCCATATAGGTCTTCAACAGCCAGGTGTTAAACGGCACTGCGCCACCGGCGTAGTAGACAGCCAGCCAGAAGCGGGTGTTCGCTCCTGGGTCCTGAAAGCCCAGAATGTTGAACAGGGCATACAGTGAAATCAGGAGCGCAACGCCGAGACTGCCGGCGACCTGCGTCAGCAGGACGTACACATACAGGAGGCGCTTTCGCCCGAGGAAGTCACGGCGAGACATTCCGTACGCGCCAGGAAGGATCACGGACATCCCGATGATGACCGTCCAAAGAGCGACGTACGCACTGTTTTTCCCGTACTGGATGATCTGTCCAGAGGTGTAGATGTTTTCAACCCCGTACGCAGCAGGGTTGAAAACGTACTTGTTGGCAATCGCTCCCGGAACCGGAATGGAGAACAGTTCCCCGATGAAGGGAAGGCCAATCGAGATTGCCTCCGGCGTGATAATCGGTCCGACGACCCACGCGAACTCCTTGAGCGAAATTACTTCCGGGATGAGTCGCACTCCGGAGGTGGTGTAGACACCGCCGGATGGGTTCAGAGCGATGGTGAGGATCCAGTAGATCGGGAACATCAGCATCGCAGTCACGAGGAACGCTGCCATCGTCGAAACGACTGTCCAGGCGACTTTCCTCGGTGGAATCGTTCCTTCCTGGAGCCCGTTAATCGTGTACCTGACCTCTTTGGCGCCTCGGTACGGCGCGAGCGCTACGTGACGGATGTCCTCGTAAAGCAGCCGTGCGATGTCCGATACCTGACTCATGTTTCACCAGCCTCCTCTGCGAGATTCCCGCGCTTGACTGCAATATACATAAACCCTCCAAGGAAGACCAGCATCACGATACTGATCGCTCCACCGAGGGCGTAGTCAGCTGGCGAGACGAGCGCTTCTCGATACGCGTAGACGAGGATCAGCGCGTTCTGCCCTGGTTCGGTCCCGGGACCACCTTTGTTGAAGATCCACGGGATGAGGAACTGCTGGAACGACGCCGCGGACGTCAGGATCGTCCCGAACAGGACCGGGCGCTTGATCGACGGCAGAATGACGTGCCAGAACCGTGCAAGCCACCCTGCACCGTCGACTTTTGCTGCATCAAGCAGTTCTCCATTGACGTTCTGTAGCGCACTGACCGTAATCAACATCATAAACGGATACGCCAGCCACATCTCCGTCACGACGTACGTGCCGAACGCCAGCCATCGATCCTGCAACCACCCGATCGAGGAGGATATCAGACCGGCACGTAGAAGCAGGTTGTTCAACAGACCGTAGTCAGCACTACTGAACACGGCCCGCCAGACGACGATCGAGAAGATCACGGGAATACCCATCGGCATAATCAGAATCCCACGGAAGAACCGCTTTCCGCGAACCCGATTACCGGTGAGGACCATCGAGAGGCCAACACCGAGTACGACCTTCCCGAACACGCTGACAGCGACGAATAGCCACGTCACGATCATCGAGTTCCAGAACGCGAACTCGAAAATCGAAAGGGGATCAGACATAAACGCGTTGATCACGCCCTGCTGAATCGCGCTGTCAGTGAACAGCAGATCCATATAGTTCTCTAGGCCGACGACATTTGCTGAGCCGACCGGCAGGACCCCAAGTAGCGTACCGTCGCCACGGTATAGGCTATTCGCCCCCGACTGGGTCGCATTCGTCAGCGAGAGGACAGCGAGGTAGAACATCGGGACAACCATAAACGCTGCCCACAGCAGGAATCCCGGTAAGACCAGCAGTGCCGACTTGTTCTCGCTAAGGACAGAGCTGATATCGCTCTCCTTGTATCTCTGTACGACGTTGGATGTACTCATAATTTGATCGTATGAAATGCCGTAATAGTCGTGAACGGCAACTGTTGTTAGTAGTCTTCTTCCCAGGTGGTCCGGACGTCTTCAGCCGCGGACTGAAGGTCGCTTTCGAGACCGTCGGTACTTCCGTCCCACGCCTGGGTCAGCACGTCTGAGTACGGGGCCCAGACGGCAGCCAGTCGCGGGTTCTGGGGCATCAGGACCGCTTCTTCGGTCTGTTTGCTGAAGTTCTGGACTTTGCTTGGCAACTGATCGCTGCCCGAGAGGTTGCTCTTTGCGGGCAGGAAGCCAGCGTTTTCGGCCAGGTTGATCTGGCGCTCGTTGCTGGTAGCGTACCATTCGACAAAGTCGCGTGCCGCTTTCGCTGTCTGGCTGTCCGGCGAGTCGAACATACTCGTGAAGTAGATGAGCTTCACACCCATAAACGGACGTGCGGTGCCGTCGCCGAACTCGCTGTGGCCGGTCTTGTTCGGGATCGTCGTGACACCGACGTTGAAGTCGACATCCTCAATGAAGCCGGTAATCTCCCACGGCCCCGTGATGACGAACGGCGCTGCAGCGTCCTTGAATGCGGCCGTCTGTGCACCGTAGTTGCCGTCAGTCGGCATATACGGTTTGAGTTCATCAAGAATGATCCGTAGCCCCGCGGCGAACTCCGGATCGTCCAGGCCGAGGTTTTCGCCGTCGTACATGGCCGAGCCGAACATATGTGCGGCCCAGGTCACGTGGTAAGTGTCAATCGGTTGGGCGAAGCCGTAATCGCCGTCCCACTGATCCATAATATCCTTCATCTCGCTGATGGTCTCAGGCGGCTCGACACCCATATCGTCAAGCGCGTCCTGGTTGTAGATCAGCGCCGGCGTCTCCGTCGTGAACGGCAGCCCGTAGACGCCACCGTCGTACTGGGCCGCTTCCCACGCTCGATCAGTGAACATACACTCATCGACACGGATCTGATCGGACATATCGGTGAGCATCCCCTGATCCTGGAACTCACCCATCAGGTCGTGTGCCCACTGGAAGGCGTGCGGACCCTGATTGGCACCGATATCCTGGCGAAGTTTGTCCTGGAACGCGGTGGGGATCCGTTCGAATTTGGCGGTCGGCCCCTCCATCGCGTTGAACTTGTTTTTCGTCCCATCGAAGAGCTGGGACGCAGCCTGTGTACGGTTGTGCCACAGCGTAAAGCTCCCCTCCGTGACTTCCGGGTTGATGGTCGAGCAGTCACAGCCGTCCGGGCAATCGCCAAGGAACGTCGTGACTGTATCGACGCTGCTGTTATCTTCCGCGTCGCCTCCACACCCCGCGAGTAAACCGGCAGCTGACGTGCCGGCCATGTATTTTAGCAGTGTTCGACGGTCGTAGGACATTGTGTGAACACCTGATGAATTACGTCTTCACCTATTTATGTATTACGAACATTCGTTCAAGACAACTGAACCGCCGTCCGTGAAATCACCCGGTAGCCGACGGGTACGGCGGGAACACGCGTTTGACGGGAGGTGTGTGACAGCAGATAATACATACACAGCCAACGTTTGGTGAAATATCTTATCCCGGATTGAGCGGAGAGGGCAAGAATTATATCATTGACTATACTGGGTTTAGCCAATGGCAAACGTCGAACTGCGTGACCTCCGAAAGGAGTACGATCGAGGAACTATCGTCGCGGTCGACGACCTGAGTATGGAAATTAACGACGGTGAATTTATCACCGTCGTCGGCCCGTCAGGCTGTGGAAAGACGACGACACTGCGGATGGTCGCCGGTCTCGAACGGCCGACAAGTGGGTCGATCACCATCGGTGACAAGGACGTGACCGACCTCCACGCGAAAAACCGGGACATCGCGATGGTCTTCCAGAACTACGCGCTGTACCCGCACAAGACGGTCAAGGCGAACATGGAGTTCGGCCTTCGGATGAGTACCGACCTCAGCGCGGAGGAACGCAACGAGAAGGTACAGTGGGCGGCCGAGATGATGGGGATCGAAGAGTTGCTTGAGGACAAACCGGACGAACTCTCCGGCGGACAGAAACAACGCGTTGCACTCGGACGCGCGATCGTGCGTGACCCCGAAGTGTTCCTGTTCGACGAGCCGCTGAGTAACCTCGACGCCAAGCTCCGTAAAACGATGCGGACAGAGGTTCAGCGTCTCCAAGACGAGCTGGGTGTCACGTCGATCTACGTGACCCACGACCAGGAAGAGGCGATGACGATGGGCGACCGAATCCTCATTCTCCGCGACGGCAAAAAACAGCAGGTCGGGAAGCCCGAAGAAGTGTACAACAACCCGATAAACGAGTTCGTCGGCGGGTTCATCGGTTCGCCGAGTATGAACTTCGTCGATGTCGTCGTCGAGCAAACTGACAGCGGGATGGCGCTGGTCGGTGCTGAAGAGGACTTCCGCTATCACCTATCTCCGGACGTGGTCGATCGGTTCGGTGTACTCGAAAGCGGCGGCGAATACGTGATGGGAATCCGTCCGGAAGACGTGTTCCCGGCCGAAGGGACAGAGCGAGATACAGTCTCGGCAGTCGTCGAAGTCGTCGAGCCGATCGGGTCGGACAACTACGTCTACCTCGATCTCAGTGGCGAACTCGACACCGGCATCTCCGCGGAACAGGGCGAAGAGGTCGACTTCATTGCTCGTACGGAAGCGTCTTTCGCGCCCGAAACTGGCCAAGAAGTCGAAGTGGTCTTCTCCGACGAGGACGTGCATCTGTTCGATCCGGCGACTGGCTCGTCGGTCCTGTACGAGCAGGGACAGACGGGTGGCGTCACGACCACGGATAGCGCTGAGGAAAGTACCCTCGCCGACGACTAGCTCCGTTCTTTCTGCCTTTCGTCGTTAACTCGCCACCAGACGTCCGTCCGTTACTGGCCGAGTTCGTTCGCTGCCTGAAGTTGGGCTACCGTGGCCAGCCGGATGGCGTGGGGCCATCCGAGCGGTGTCGCACAGTCCGGCGTGCCGTCGTCAAACAGTTGTTCCGGCAGGTAGCCGTTGTCCATCACGAGCGATCCGCCAGTGTCGATTTCGTCGAAGAGCGTTCTGGCTTTCGCATAGAACTCGTCCGCCCGGGTATCCGCACGGTCAGCCAACAGCGCCGCCAGCTGTGTTGCGGCGTTGGCACCCCACGCCGTCGAGACAGTCCAGACTTTCTCGTCGTCTTGGACCCGCCGACGCCACTCGTCGCCCTCGAACCGATACAGTCCCGCAATCGAGTCCGTCTCACGCCAGAGCTCTCCAAAAGCGGTCTCGAAATGGGTTACCAGGCGGTCGATCCGTCGCTCACTGATCGAGTCGATGGCCGCGTACTCACGGTGGGCTTCAGCGAGCGCGAACGATCCCGAGTCGAGTCGGGCATCGAGGTCGCTGTCGGGGTCGATCCGGAGCGCAAAGACATCGTTCTGATCGCTCCACAGTTGGTCGAGACCGTCGTAAACGGCGTTAGCACCATCGCGGGCACGGTCACGAAGCGAGTCGGCGACGGGTGCGCGAGCAATGGCCGCATACCCCTGGAGGAAGGTTGCGGCTGTGTGCACGAATCGGCCGGTCATATTCTCCCAGGCATTCTGACACTGGATCGGGAGACCGTCGTCTTCCAGCGTCGAGTCGAGCCCATCCAGCGCCCGTTCGAGCGTCGATTCGATGGCATCCGGGTTCGACGGATTCCCCCGTCGAAGGTACGTAGCGAGAAACGAGGCGACGCTCGCGGTCTGGTCGGCCTGATAATCGACATCGTCGCCGGCTTCGAGTCGCGCGTGTGCCCACCCGGGCGCGACCGATCCGTCGTGTGCCCAGACGCGATGGGGCCAGGAGCCATCATCGAGTTGTGTCTCCATATAGAACTCAGCGCTGTCGGCGACCCACTCCTCAAGACCGATATCGAGCCGTCGATCGGCCTCCAAGAGGTATCGCGCAATTTCGGAGTCGTCCCGAAACCAAGTGTAGCCGTATCCGCCAGTGTACGTGTAGAACGGATCCGGATCGGGGCCAGCGATGTGTGCCCCGCTCTCTGCGGCCAGCAGCGACAGCACACGCAGGTCGTCGACAGCGGCTGTCCGTCGGGGTGTGTCGTCCGTCACCGTGACCGACAGCTGTGTTTCGGCGGCGTTCCGTAGTGCGGCGACCGAATCGTGTTCGGTGGCAGCCTTCTGAATTGTCTCCAGACCGTCTTCGCGAGTCGTCTCATCGAGGTCTACCAGCAGTGACCCGACAGTTGTCGAGGCAGTCGTTTCGGTATCTGACTGCTCGATGTCGAGGGGGATCTCGAGAACGACCGTCCCGTTCAGCAGTGCATCCTCGTACTTTTGGCCGCCGGTTTTCGCCCGCGGGAACGACACAGTTTCGCTCCCGGCGACGAGTTCGGCGAACTGTTCCGGGACTTGTCCGAACACCTCCGCAAGCCCAGTCGCAGCGGTGACGAGATTGGACTGTCGCCGGTGGTGGATCTCGAGGGTGTCCTCGTATTCGAGTTTTCCGAGCCGACTCTCTTGCTTTTCGGGTGTCAGATCGAAAAACGCCTGTAACGTTGGCTCAGTCGATATCTCGCCTTCGAGCTCGAACCGCGTGAGATGGACAGCACCGAGCGTCAAATCGTACTGAGTGACTGTATACTCACGCCCCTCGTGGACGGTTCGGACGAGCGCGGTATCGCCGACGTACCCCTGCTCGACAGTTTCGAGGTCGTCGAGCCAGACCGTTCCATCGAGCAACTCGACTCCAAATCGCGATCTGTTCACGCCGGAGAGACCTGAGAGCGGATACGAATAGTCGCGATGCCAGCCGTCCCGGTCGACGTAGACGAGTCGTTCGTCCAGTCCCGAGAACGTGCCAGTCGTCGAGCGGCGTTCGCCCGGAAACACGCGCGCGTCGTTGCGAGTGCGCTTGTAATCGTCAAGAGCGCTACGGAGCGTCATAGCTCGTGTTTCCCCCAGGATGCATTAATCCTGACCATTGCGACCGGTAGCGAGTCGCGTTCAGCGGTCGTACCCGTCGATGTCTTCGGCGGGATCAGGAACGTTCCGCGGTTCGGTCGGATAGGGACTGCCCTCGACGGGCGCGGCCCACTCGGCGGCGTTGCGCAGGACTGTTTGGATCTCCGCTTGGTGGTAGACCGGATAGGTCTCGTGGCCGGGCCGGAAATAGAAGATCCGGCCCTTGCCGCGGCGATAGCAACACCCCGATCGGAAGACCTCCCCACCCTCGAACCAGGAGACGAACACCAGCCGATCCGGTTCGGGCACGGTAAACGGTTCGCCGTACATCTCGGCCTCGGGCACGACGAAACTCTCGGGCAGACCACTGGCGATGGGGTGTCCGGGGTCGATCACGTGTAAGCGCTCGCGCTCTTCGGCCTCGCGCCAGGTCAGATCGGCATCCATTCCTAGTAGTCGTCGGAAGGGTTTGGCGTGGTGGCCCGAGTGTAACACGACCAGGCCCATCCCTTCGCGGACGTGGCGGGCGACGCGCTCGGCGACCTCGTCGGTGACTTCGTCGTGGGCGATGTGACCCCACCAAAAGAGAACGTCAGTGTCCTCGAGGACGTCTTCGGTGAGCCCGTGTTCGGGTTCCTGCAGGGTCGCGGTGTGTGTTTCGTGGCCCGCCTTAGCGAGGACATCGGCGATGTGTTCGTGGATGCCGTCAGGATAGAGTTCGGCGGCTTGGTCGTCCTCGCGCTCGTGAATGTACTCGTTCCAGACAGTAATGGTGGGCATATGTGAATCGTCACGCTTCTTGCTGGTAAATGTCGTGGCCAGTCACGGAATCTCGATTGTTTCGTCGTGGACAACCGTGTTCGACGGACGATGGACGACGAGTACACGAGTCAATCCAGTTTGGAGAGTGTGATTGCGAGTCCATCGCTCGCCGGGTGAAAATCGCGCTGTATCAGTGCCACGGGTTTCGGTAAACGATTCGAGTCCATACCGTGTTTCGTCGCCGTCCTGCCGGAGAATGACCGTAATCGCAGTCTCATCGAAGCTATCACCGCCACTGTGGGTTAGCGTCAGGTTCTCGGCCGTCGCTGACGCGTTGATCTCGGCTAACGGGTCACCCCTCGCCTGGTCAGTGACGTTGCCGATGACGACGGTGCCGACAAGTAGTGCGAGGAGTGCGAAGACGCCGACAAGGAGCGCGACACCGACGACCTCCGATTGGGCACGCATCCGCCCGCCGTGGGAGGATGATAGCACTGGGAGTCACCCGGTGAACGTGATCGTCTTTGTCGACCCGTCACTGAATGTCAGCGTTATAGTCACCGACTCATCAGTCATATTAACAGGTCCGCCAGAGCCTCCCGGTCCAGGCTCGGTAAACTGATACAGCGAGAATGTGGCCGCTGTACCCCCATTAATAACTGGATTAGAAGTGAAACTGACTGGGCCACTCCCGAGAGTATATTCGTCGTTCCCACCATCACCAGTTTCGAGGTAGCCCGAAGTCGTCGCGTCAACATACACTTCGCGGTTCCATTGACCAGAGCCGGCATTCTTTTCCAAGAGTTCTCCAACATTGCTTTCAGAGCTAATCGCAATATCGATAATTTCCACGGTACTGCTGCCGGTATTAGTGACGCTAAAGCTCACACCCGACTGTTGATTATTGGGTCCGTCAGCCGTACCGTCACCGTTGTATGAGATGCTATCGGCGACAGCCACATCGAAGAACTCGCCTCTGGTTTCGACCGTCCAGTCGCTGGCGCTGTCGGAATCGACGTAGATGCCGTCGTCGTAGGTCGACCGGTTGGCCACATCGTCCTCACCGAGAGTCAGACTCCAGCCGTGCGTGGTCTGCTCGGACCCGTATGCTAGTTCGTCGCGGAGAGCTCCCTGTGCGTCTCTGAGTTTTAGCGCCTCGCCACCGTCTGCCAGTCGGAGTGACATCTCGTAAACCCGGGCGGCGTCGAGATCCGGATCGGCGTTCAACAACGCTGTCTCGTTCTTGGTAAAGTAGTACTCCCCCTGCAGCCGACTGTCAGGGAGCGACGCCGTGTCGTCGGTGTCAGAAATCGTCCAGCCACCAGTGTCGGTCTCGTTCTCGAAGTAGAGGCGGACGAACTCGTCTTCGTCGTTGGCCGTGCTCGAATTGGCCAGAACCGCAGTGAATAGGCTCTCGCCCTGTAGCGTCAGGTTCACGCGTCCGTCCTGCTCTGAGAAGATGACCTCCGTCGTCGAGCGGTCCATATCGGCGATATCACGGAGGAGCGACGTGAATGCGGTATCGGTACTGCCGTAGTTTGCCCGGTTGAGCACGTCGGTCCCGTTGTATTGATCACCCGTTAGGACAGCCTTCGCAGCGGCGGGCGTCAACGATAGCGCCCGCCGGTTGTCAGTTGTGAACGAATAAATGCTGACTGAACCGCCGTAGCTCCCGCCGGTCGTCCGGTTGGCCACTACATCGACAGAGTACGTCTCGCTCGCGTTCGCTATCGTGAACTCCGAACGGACGTATTCGCCGCCATATACTGTATCGACCACCGGATAGCCGTCGCTGAAGACGATCTGATCAGTCTTGTTGATTCGCTTCCAGAGGCCGTTCTCGTCAGTCAACAGCTCGGTCGATTGGGAGGGAGAGTACATCGATTCGCCGCCTTGTCCGGCTCGGGATGTTGACGTGCCGCTGTCACTACTACTGAGCCCACTGCCGTCACTGTTGTCCACACGAACTGGCACGGAGACGTTCACGGGCGTCGACCCGTTGAACTGCGAGCTGTTGACTGCGTCCGAAAGCGACGTATTCAGGCTCACCTGGACATAATCAGTCCGCTGACCCACGTCCGAGATGTTCGGTGCTTCGTAGGTCACCGTCACCTGTCCGTCGCCGTCGCTGGTGGTGCTGTTCGGCGAGACGGCTGAATCACTGCGGCTGGTCCCAGCGACGACCGGCACGTTCCGCTGGGGATTGTCGAACCGATCTCTGGCCTCGACAGTGATATCGATCGCCCCGTCTTCCGGGACCGTCAGCGTGCTTTCGGAGACGCGAGTTAGATACGCCGGTTCCGGCGCGACGACACTGGTGCCGACGCCGACTCGCGACAACCGTAGGTCGTAGATCACGCCCTGTTCGAAGACGACGTGGACCAGTTTGTAGTCCGCGCCTGCGACGGGCGACGTGTGCACGTCCACGACGTGGCGCTCCCCGTCAAGCACCTCTTTCCAACTTGTTTCGTCCAGCCGCGTCGGCAGCGTGATCGAGACATTCGAGTCGGCGGTCGCGTTGGTTACAGAGACAGTGCGACTCGACACGCTTGTCCCCCGGAAATCTAACGAGACGCTGCCGGATTGACTCGCCTGGTAGGATCCGTTGAGCGCCACGAGCGAGATCGTTTTACCGTCGACCAGCCGCTGGTCGGTTTCCGTCAGGTTCGCGTCCCGGAACTGGTTGAACAGCACCGAATGTTCGTACCACGTCGTCGGCGCATTGCGATACTCGTTGTACCCTGGTCGATAGGCCAACGAACCCGTGTTGTACGACCGGTTTGCGCCCGTCCAGAAGTCACCGGTCTCACCAGTCGCTGCCGCGTTGGCAATCGTCGCGACGATCGAGCCATTTGTCGTCCCGACGGTCGAAAGCTGTCCCGAGGGCGGTCCGGGGTTCATCGCGATGATACGGGACGGATACTGTGTCCCAAGCGTGACCGATACCGACCGTCCGTCTCCAGTCGAGCCAGTCGAGACGATGGCGTTGCGTGCGTCCGTTAGCTGGTCCTGGACAGTTTGGCTGTGTTTAAACTCGATCTCGCGGTTCTGCTCGGGGACGACCGTCGCCTGATAGATTCCGAAGGCAATGACTATCGCGCCGAGCAACAGCACGGCGCCGATCTGGATCGCTTGCCCGCGGCGGTCGACCCGGAACTGCATTGGCTCTATATCACTGCCCGAGACGCAAAAAGCTGCCGCGCTACTCTTCGTCTTCTTCGACGACTTCCGGGTCGCTCATCGCCGTCTGCAGGCTGTCGAGTCCGTTGACCCATTCGGCGACCAATCCGAACTCGAGATCCTCGGCTACGTCTCGGTCCAGTTCCGCCCCCTCGATGATCAGTGTGCCGGCTTGGGCACAGTAGCCAAGTGCCGCATCGAGGTCGTCCTCGCTCTCGGCTTCGCTGGCGGCTTCGATGTACTCGCCGACAGTGCCTTCCGACGGCGGACCTCCGGCGACGTATTCTTCGGCCGCATAGAAGACACAGACCAGCGACGTCTGGACGCCATCGACCAGCATAAGCTTCTCCTCGTCGTCGATGTCGACTTCCGAAAGGACGACCTCGCGGATGTCCGCAAGCTCCTCAAGGGCGACGTCTTCCTCGAGTGCGTCGTCCTGGTAGTCGATAACGATCTTCGCGACGGCGATGGCCGTGTCATCCTGCAGATTCAACAGCAGGCGGGCCGAGTCTTCGTCTTCGGGATCGATGTCTTCCGCTGCGATACGGTCTAGCCAGTTCTGCCACCGTTCCTCGGTGTAGTATTCCCCCGGTGGTGTGCTCATGTCAACTCTGTTCGTGCCTCGGGGGATAGGGTTTTCGTTGCCAGGTCCGTCTGTGGAGACCCCACATACCGATTTCGTGATGGCGACCAGTGAACACTACACGTCCGGGTCGACGTACTGACGGAGCAGTCCACACTCGGGACACGCAACCGTCTGGACGTCTTTGTGCTCGTCGAAGCCCAACTTCCCGAGCCAGCCTTCGCGGGATTCGCCGGTCTTGACGTGGGGATTCCACGCGTCGCTCATTCCGAACTCGACTTCCTCCATCGAGACGCCACAATCGGGACACCGTCGCTGTTGCATATCCGCCGATTCGACCGCCCCCAACAAGAAAATCCGGTGTGGAGAACTGACCGAGCCGCTTACCGATCGAGCGTCGCCTCAGTATCAATCCCGTACACTCGTGCGGGCGTCTCGATGTGTGCGTTACGCACGGCGTCCTCCCAGCCGTGTTCGAGCATCCATCGCACCCGCCGCGGGACGGTTTTCGGACCCAGCACTGCGCCAGGTCGCTCTGGATCGTCGATGAAATCCGTTTCCATCAGGAACGGCTCGCCGGTCTCGACGGCAGTTTCCAGTTCCGACTTGTCGGCGATGACGCTTTTCACCGGACCGTCGAGACGGCCGCCGGAATAGTGTTTGACGACTTGTTCGGGTGGGAGCCCTTCCGCCTGTGCCCACTCGGTGATTTCAGTGAGGTCCTCGCTACCTTCGGTGTGCAACTGGACGACACAGCCGACTTCGCCCGCGAGGTCAAACGCGTGGCGCAGTACCGCATTCGAGGCTTCCCAGACCGCGTCGCTCACGTCGTAATGTGGACGGCCGGATTTGATCGCCAGTGCCGGTCCATCGGCGACATATCCGGCGGCGACATCCAGCCCCGCCTGCATAATGTCGCGTGCCTCTCCTGGCGTGTATCCGTCATCGACCAACTGCGTGATCAACCCTGGATGCACACCCAGGACGAGCCAGGCACGGCCGGGCAACACCTCGCTCGCGTCGGCGGCCGCGTCGATCGTCAACTCGAAGACATCCTCGAATATTGCTTCGTCGGTTGCGGCCTCGCGGAGATGCCAGGAAGGCTTGTTGAGTACGAGTAAATGCGTCCCGCCGACAGCGACGAAATCCTCGACGGCGTCGATATTTCGTCCCTCGATCGGGTCGAGATGCATATGATTGTCAAGTACTGGCGTGTCGTCAATATCCATATTCGGAACTGAGGACGGGGATCGCAAAAGCCGTTCGTCTCTGCAGGGCGGACGACAGCGTTTTGCTGACTCAAGCGCCGATAGGGACTGATGGCCTCGTTCGCGCAAGCGACTTTCCTGTCTGTCGCGATCGCCACGCACGCCGTGGTCGGTTACACGCTCGGGATGGCGCTGTTCGATCGCCCGGTCGCCGGGCTGGCCGCCGGTATCGCCGCTGATATCGATTGTCTCTTTCCGGCCGCGCTTGGCTGGCCATTTGTCCACCGTGGGATCACCCACACACTACTTGTCAGCGGACTCGCAGCCGGGGTAGTGGCGTATCGGGACCGCCAGACAGCACTGGCAGTCGCGGCCGCCTACGGATCGCATCTGCTCATCGATACGACGACGCCGAAAGGCGTCCCGTTTCTCTATCCGATAGTCGAGACACACTACCACCTCGATCTGGGGACGACCGGCCACTCGCTCGTGCCGACGGTCGCTCTCTGGGGGTGCTGTCTGACCGTTCTCCGAGTGTACCGCGAGGACGGGGATACCACTTGATATAATATAATTATCCTCCAATCAACTAAGCACATCTGCACAAAATCCTTATATGTTACTCGTTCCTGCGACTAATTGCCGATGAAAACACAAGGACGTGGCATTTCGCCCACACACGTCGACAGGATAGTAAGAAAATCAAGAGAAAATATACACAGAGACCAAACAGCAGATTGATCGGATCGATCACAAACTGATCTCACGTGCCCGTGAGCGTGCAACCAGTGTTCGACGGAAGGCGAGTCGAGTGTGCTCCGACCTCGCCAGTCTATCTCGGATCGGTGCCCCTGACCGCCGGTCCGTGAGGTGCCGCGAGCCCATCCGCTTGCCGGCGGCGGCTATCGCGGCCTCCTTTTGTGCCGACGCTAACTGCCCTAGCCTTGGATGCGACGGAACGTGTCCGCAAGTGACTCGCCCTCCACGCGTTCGCGGTCGAGTTGGTCGTACACGGTCCACATATTCGTATCGCCCCCGTGAATGTCGCCCGATTCGACTTCGGAGACTTCCGGTTGCGGTGACTCCTCATCTTCGACTCCGAGGAGATCCGTCAACAGGTCGTCGATCGACTCGTTCGGCCCCGTTTCCTCCGCCAGGATGTCGTAGACTGCGTCGCTGACTTCTATAGTTGCCATCGTTCCCGTTTGGTAATTGCCCGCACATAACTATCAGAAACTATCGTGTATAACGGGGGTGTATAAACGGGGTTCGTTCAAGCAGTATGAGGGTAGGTCACCGCCTCGACGACAGCAGGGCCGTCGTCGCTGATCGGTTCTTCAATTGTCTTCGCGGTCTCCTCGTCGATCCGTTCGTCCCAGGGAGTTTCCCCGACTCTGGACGGGCCGACTTGTTCCGGATCCGCGATACGATGTCAACAGCTGGCGACCACCAGGACAAAGAAGTTGTGCCCGGCCCCGCCGTCTCCAGGCGGAACAGGCCGAATGCCTCGGTGTCAGGCCCCGAGGCAGTTCACAGGATCCCCATCGCGTCCAAGCGCTCGGGCAGGTACGTCTCCGTGACGAAATCAAGGCCGTGAGACGCCAGCGCCTGCTGTTCGGATTTCTTTTCGATCTCAAGCTGGAGCTCGATCTGTTCTTTCCAGTAGTCGGTCTGGAAACGTGGATCCTCCAGCTCGGATTCCAGTGCATTGATATCCGAGTCACTCAGCGGATCAGTCGGCAGATCGTACTCGACGATGTCCTCGGGCTGGACGCCGATAAACCGCGCTTGCGGCGTGGCCAGATACTCCGAGAGGTGCGCCGATTTGATCGAGCCGTACGCGACTGACCCGTAGATGCGATACGACCAGGGGTCTCCGTCAGTGAACACCGTGACTGGCAGGTCCAGTTCGTCGTGCAACCGCTTTGTGATCCGACGAGTCGCCCGGGCTGGCTGGCCTTTCAGGTGGACGATCAGTGCGTTCATCTCCTCGTCGAAGCCGTTCTCGACGAGCCGGTCACGCATCCCACCGGTCTCGACTGCAAGTACGAAGTCGGCGTCGTTGTCCAGAAACTCGATCTGATCTGGATTGTTCGGGATCTGATAGCCACCCTCCCCGACGTCTTTCTGGCAGTGGATCTCGCGCTCGCCCCGGCGAGTCTGCTCACGCAACAGGAGCGGCCCCATCAGCGTCGCGCCCGACTCCTCTGGACGCATATGGAAGTCCTCCCGAGTCACTCCGGAGACGATTTCCAGGTCTTCAACCAACTGGTTCGATTCGTCCTGGCTGTTGAACTGCGCCTCGTCGAGGTCCCACGACTCGCTGAGATAATACAGCTCACGCAGGGTCGAAGAACGGTCCTCGCCGAGTTGCTGGGCCAGGAAATCGATCGTGTAGACGGCCTTCAGGAGCTTCTGGGCGCCGGAGATCGTCTTGGCGCTACGGGTGGACGTCCGGTCACCGTACACCCAGACGTTGCTGTTCTCGTCGTACTCGATGTTGGTTTTCGTCCGAGTCGGGACCTGCAGTCGAGGGACATCCCCCTCCTCGAACTGCTCGTAGAACTGTTCGGCCAGGTTCAGGAGTCGCTGGCGTGCGTCGCCCTCGCCGTAGTTGGTGTCGTCTGCGCTCATATTTTGATCGTGAGTTTTTCCTCGTCGATTCCCTCGACAGCGACCTCGCTGTCGGTGTCCTCATCGACACGGTACTCCAGTCGTTCCGTTTCGCCACTGGCGACCGTCGGTGACCACTTGAGATAGTACTCGCCGTCCATCTCGACGACGTTCGCGCCGTTGACGTCTTGGGGCTCGGCATCGAGGATCTCGGTCACGTCGATATCGGCATTGCGGTCGGCGTTGTTCTCGACGCTGATCGTCGCCGTGCCGTCCTCGACGGTGCGCTCGACGAGTACGTCGTTCATAATCCTGGCCAGCGCTTCGTCGATCTCCGGTTCCGTTTTGCCGGTCACCGAAGCCAGTTTCTCGGCCATCTCCGGCAGGATCGTCGCCAGTTTGTCCTGTTTCTTCCGGCGCTGTTGCATCGAACGGCGCTTGTTGAGATAGCTTTTCAGATCGCGAGCGGCCTCCCGGATTGCGAGTTCGATCTCGCTTTCGATCTCGGGAACGTTCGCGACGGCGTCTTTGGATTCGCTGGTGAACGGGACGTTCGTCGAGGCGACGTGAACCATCACGACCGCAGGGCCGTTGGGGATGCCACTGCCACCAGGTTGGTCAAGCCCGTAGTTGCGCCAGTTGATCTCTTTGACCACATCAGTGGTCGCACAGGCCCCACGCTGATACACCAGCGGTACGCGGTTGGCAAAACGCATCACGTCGACCGAACCACCGCTTTCGAGTTCGCCGCCGTAGGCGATCCCGGCCTCGACAATGAAGGGGTCGCCACCGTGGACCGCGGCGTCCCGGGTGGCAGCGGCATAGAAGTCCGCATCGAACTCCTTCTGTAGCCCGGACAGCACCAAGTCCTCGGTGATCGGTGCGAGACAGCCTGTCGGTGGCGACATAATGTCCGTCGCGCGCATTGCCTCAAGTAGCTCCGAGGCGGCGTCCCGATTGTCGGCGATCGACGAGACTGTCGGCGGATCGTCCGGTACCGTCACCATCACTGCCCAGAGGTCAGCGACTACGTTCTCTCGGGCAGTCTCGCCGACCGTCGCGTCGTCGTACTCCTCGGTCGCGTCGGCCGCCCGGTCGACATACGCACGCAACGTCTCGCGTGTCAATCGGTGCCGGCGGTCCTCGCCTCCGGTGAACTTCGTCGCCAACCGTTCGGCTAGTCCTCGGACCGTGGCGTCGTCTTTGCGGGTGCTGGTCGCTTCGTCGATACGTTGGTACAGATCTGATGTAAGCGACTCTGTACGGCTTTCCTTGTCGTCACCCCCAAGCACCTGCGTCCAGGCGGCGTCGGTGGCTTTCGTTCGGACCGTCTCCCCGAAAGTCGTCTCGAAGGTCTCTTCGATAGTCTCGGCCTCGCTGTCGACGATGCTCCGGAGTTGGTGGTGGGCCACTCGGTCCCGCTCGTCGAGGGCCTCTGTGACTGCCGCCGCGAAGGTCTTCGTTGCCTCCTTGCTCTTGTTGGCAACTGCCCCACGAACAGCCGTAGCGACGTCTGCGTCTTCGTGGACCTGTGGCGGTCGCCAAGCCATCTCCCGGCCGAAGTGACGGTCTCGGAACCGGTCGACGACGCTGCTTGCTGTCTTTTGCCCGACCCGGGTGAACTCCTCCTGTAAAAACCCGGAAATCGAATAGGAATCGGTCGCCGCAAGCATTTTCAACAGCGTCCCGAGTTCGACCCCGTGAGGATGCGGACGGATCTCTTCGGTCTCGTCAGGCAGTTGGGCGTCCTCGGCACGCTCGAATTTCGCCGTCTCGTCCAGGCTGGGCTCGACGAACTCGATGCGTGCGTGGGGGTTGACCACGGCTGTCTGCTCGATGTACTCGTGGAGGCTCTGGCGTGCACGCATATTGGCCTCCATCTCCAGTTCAATACGCGTGCCGTGTGGCCGGTCCCAGGTCGTCGTCTCGTCGACGCTGATCTCCGGTTCGTTGGTGTCGGTATCGATGATCAACTCGAAGTAATGAGCCTCTGCAGCACCCTTCGTCCGAGAGGTGATTTTAGCGGGCTTGCCGCTGGTGAGCTGTGCGTAGAGGACTGCAGCCGATATGCCGATACCCTGCTGACCCCTGTTTTGTTCGCGCTTGTGAAACCGGGATCCGTACAGCAGTTTCCCGAATACCTTCGGGAGCTGTGCTTTGGTGATCCCGGGGCCGTTGTCTTCAATGACCAGCCGATAATAATCCCCCAAATCTTCGATTTCGACGTATATGTCGGGGAAAATGTCGGCCTCTTCGCAGGCGTCGAGGCTGTTGTCGACACCCTCTTTGACAGCTGTGACGAGTGCCCGGGCTCCCGAGTCGAACCCGAGCATATGCTTGTTCTTCTCGAAGAACTCGGCGATGGAGATCTGTCGCTGGCTTTCGGCCAGTTCCTCGGCGATCCCCGAATCGCCAAGCGTAGACTGCATCGATGGCATTCGTTAGAGAAAACCAGTTCTGCCCGGCTTAAAGCCTTCTCGGTGCCGCGGTGAAAGTGAAGTGAGCAACGAGGGTCAACGAACTCTACGGTCGGTCGAGCGTCACCTTGCGCGCCTCGTAATCCTCGAGGAACGAGTCCGGACCACCGACGGAGACGGTTCCCTCGTCGGTTTCGATGAGGATCGTATGCTCGATCGGGATCGTGTTCGTCAGCGGTTCGACCAGCCCTTGACGGGTCTTGACGACCGTTCCCTCAAGCGTCGTGAAGGGGTCGTCGGTGTTGACTGGCTGGGCAGTCGCCTGGGCGTAGATCGTTGCTTCGGCCTTGTTGTGGAGGGTTGCCTGTAGCGTCGCGTGACGGAAGCTTCGGAAGGTCGCCGGGAGCTCGACCGGGTCGACGACGGAGTGTTGCTCGGCAAGTGTCCAGTAGTTCGCCAGGAACGAGCCGGCGATGATCGGCACGATCTGGCCTTGCACGATCGCGATCGCACGGTCGTCGCTGTTGGCTCGAGAGACCATCTCGGCGGGAGAGGCAATCCCAAGCTGTTCGTCGGCTGCAAGCAGGACGGGCATCCCGAGTTCCCAGGTCCGAATGACGCTTCCGACTGGCCTCTCGATGTCATCGAGGACGTGTTCAGGATTGTCAACGTCGCTGATCAACAGCAAGACGAGAACACCACGATCGATCGCCGCCCCCAGTTGCTCGGCGACTTCCGGGAGATACCCCTCCGGAACGGCGATAACCAGTTCCTGCTCGGCACTTTTGATGTATTCCCGCAGGCGCTTGATAACGGTAACGCGGGATTTGATAACGTCGAATCGCTGGGGCCGTGAGGAGGTCTCAGAGTAACGCTGTTTCAAGACCGGCTCGATGTCTTCGAGCTGGCTCGACAGCATTTCGATGACCTCTTCCGGCGGTTTCGCCCGGATCTTCGTCGGTACGACGTGATCGTTGACGTCGACGAACCCCCGGTTCTCGAGTTCCTCACAGATGCTGTAGACGTAGCGTTTCGAGACGCCCGTGTCGTCGGCAATCGTGCTCGCTTTCGCCTCGCCGTGTTCGAGGATCGTCAGATATGTTTGAATTTCCTTTTCAGAGAGACCGAACTGTTTGAGCTGTTTTTCCAGCGCAGCGGAATTCATCGGCGCTCCCCTCCCGATGGCTGTCCGCTAGGTCCGTCCCGACAGAATACAGGGTTGTGTGCCCACATCCTAATTCTTACTCAGACACTCCGGGTACATATATTGTTTGTAATCTTTCTTCATACCTCGCCCGTGAACACACGCGAGTACGGCGAGCCGAATCTGCTACTTTCAAGTCCGCGGGTGAATAACCTGGTCGATACGGATGGACTTCGATAGACAGAGTGGACTGTTCTTGCACATTGCGTCGTTACCTGGACCGGACGGCATCGGGACCCTCGGTGATCCGGCCAAAACGTTTGTCGACTTCCTTGCGGATTCCGGGCAGTCACTGTGGCAGTTTTGCCCGCTCGGCCCGACGATTCCGATCCACGATAACTCGCCGTATCAATCGTATTCTGCCTTTGCGGGCAACCCGCTGTTCATCGATCTGGACGAGCTCGTCGAGCGTGGCTGGCTTGCGGATCTTGACCGGCCGGATTTCGACGACGGAACTGTCGAGTACGAGCCGGTCAGGGAGTACAAGGAGGCACGTCTCGAGGATGCGTTCGAGGCGTTCAAGTCGGATGGATCAGACGACGACCAGGCCGCCTTCGAGGCGTTCACCGACGACGCCGGCGACTGGCTCGACGAATACGCGCTCTACCGGGCGTTGCGAACACACTTCGACGGCGTCTCCTGGCTCGACTGGCCTGAGGGCGCGAAGATGCGCGATCCCGAAACGCTTGCCGAGTATCGCGAGGAACTCTCCGAGACGATCGAATATCGGAAGTTCCTCCAGTGGGTCTTCGACCAGCAGTGGTCAGACCTGAAAGCCTACGCAAACGAGCGGGGCGTCGATCTGGTCGGAGATATGCCGATCTACGTCGATCTGGACAGCGCGGACGTCTGGGCCAACCCGGAGATTTTCAAACTCGACGAGGAGCGCGAGCCCAAGTACGTCTCCGGTGTCCCGCCGGACGAGTTCTCCGACGACGGTCAGATGTGGGGCACACCGGTCTACGACTGGGCCGCGTTGGCCGAGCGTGACTACAGCTGGTGGGTCAGTCGATTCGAGCGCCTGCTCCAGCGGGTCGACATCTTCCGCATCGACCACTTCAAAGGATTCGAGAGTTACTGGGAAATCCCGGCCGATGCCGACACCGCCCGCGAGGGCGAGTGGGTCGATGGCCCACACGAGGACATCTTCTATGCTGTTCGGGACGAACTGGGCGAACTCCCCATCGTCGTCGAGGACCTCGGTGAGATCACCGACGAGATGGATCGAATCCGGGAGGACCTGGGCTATCCGGGTATGAACGTCGCGGCCTTCACCGATTGGTGTGACGGCGACAGCCGTTATCACCCCTCCGCCTACGACGAGAACTCCGTCGCCTACACCTCGACGCACGACACCGACACTGTCGCCGGCTGGTATGCGGACCTCGATGAGCAACAGAAAGACTGCCTACATTACGCCGTCGACTACGAGGGCGGGGACGTCCACTGGGACATCCTCGATACAATCTGGAACTCCGATTCAGTCATCACGCTCGCACAGGTGCAGGATCCCCTCGGATACGGTTCGGACGCGCGGTTCAACGTCCCCGGAACTGTGGAAGACAACTGGGCCTGGCGGGTCAGCGAAGACGCTCTGACCGACGAAGTCACGCAACGACTGTACGACATCACTGAGTCGAGCGGTCGGCTAACCGACTAGAGCCACTACGTCGCTGTTTCGCACTCTCTACGGACCCGTTTCGAACCGATCCGATCGGCGGAAGTAGCGGTTCGGACACGGCCCTAGGTAACCGTCGCCTTCATTTTCGTTCCGACGAACGTTCGGACAGTGGCTTCCCCAGAACGACGTGGCATCGATATGACGACAGGTGCGATTTCGCCGAAGTTACTCCATCTAGCCTGGCCCCTCGTGCTCGGGAACCTCCTGCAGACGGTGTACAACCTCGCCGATATGTTCTGGGTCGGCCGGGTCAGTCGTGAGGCCGTCGCCGGGGTCGCACTGATGTTTCCACTGTCGTGGATGTTCGTCTCCACGTCGATCGGGATCACCGCCGCGACGATCGCGCTGGTCTCACAGTACGTCGGAGCCGGTGACAGGCGCCGAGCCGACCGTGTCGTCGCCCAGACGGTGCTGCTGACGCTCGTTGTCGGAGTCTCCCTGGCCGCGCTCGGATGGACGTTCCGGGTGGAGTTGCTTTCGCTGATGGGTGCTGACGGGCAGGTGTTCACCGAAGCCCTGGCGTACATCGAGATCATCTTTCTCGCACTGCCACTGACGTTCCTGTTCTTTGCTTTCCGTGCGTCACTGCAGGGCGCGGGCGACACCAAGACCGCGATGTGGCTGGTTTTGCTGTCGGCGGGCGTGAACGTCGTTCTCGATCCGTTCTTCATCCTCGGGTGGGGGCCGTTCCCGGCGATGGGGACGCGGGGTGCTGGCTGGGCGACGTTCGTCTCCCGGGGGCTCGCGACGGCTGCCGGAGTCGGGATCCTCCTACGCGGCGGGTTCGGTGTCAAACTCCACGTGGGAGACCTTCGTCCGGCTCCCGAGATCCTCCGCAAACTGATCGATATCGGCTACCCAGGGACGCTGGACGGCTGGGCCCGGAGTTTCGCCGCAGTCGTGATGGCGGCGTTCGTGACGCCTTTCGGCGACGCCGCCATCGCCGCTTACGGCGTCGGCGTCCGCTTGATGTCGGTGACGTGGTCAGTCGCGGGCGCGGTCGGACAGGCCACCGCGACCGGCGTCGGCCAGAACCTCGGCGCTGAGACGCCCGACCGCGCCGGCCGCGTGACCTGGGTCGCTACCGGGGGAACGATGGCGCTGCTCGGCGTCGCAGCAGGGATCTGCCTGTTGATCCCCGAGTTGCTGGTCCGGGTGTTCCTCGACGATCCTGCCACGGTCAGCGAAGGCGCGACGTTCCTGTACGTTATCGCCCCGTTCTGGGCGTTCTTCGGTGGGACAATGGTCATCCAGGGTGCGTTCCGTGGTGCCGGCCAGACGAAAGTCGCGATGGTGCTCTCGTTGCTCTCGCGGTGGGTGTTCCGGGTGCCCGTGGCGATCGTCCTGGCGTTCTCGCTCACAGTCGCACTCCCGACCGGCCACACCCTCGAGACGCTCGGGATCGGCGTCGAGGGGATCTGGATCGCCTTCTCGGTCGGCGGGTTCCTGTCGTTTCTGGTGGCTGTGGCCTGGTTCCGACTCGGACGCTGGCAGGCAGGCGTCATCGATGACGAACGCGAAGCCGTCGCCGGGCTAGAAACTGACGAGCAAAACAGCGAAATGTGACCGGAAACGCTACTCTGCGGGGAGAACGACGGCGTCCTCGACGGTGACACCGTTCTCGGCGGCGACGTTCTCGCCGGTGATCTGATCGACGGCCTCGACCGTTTCGTCGAGTCCGACGACTACAGACTCCTCCGAGAAGTTCAACACGACGACATACCGGCCGTCCTCGCCGTCACGGGCGTAGGCAGTGACCGCGTCGTTGTCGCTTTCGTACTCGACACGTTCGAAGTCGACCTCAACGTGCAACGCGTCGATCGATTCCCAAGTCTCGGTCAGCTGGTGGTAGAACTCCCGGAGCTCTTCGTCGGCGTACTCCCAGTGGGTGTGCCCGCGACGCTGGTGTTCGCCGATCTCCTGTCCGGCGTACACCATCGGAATGCCCGGAACAGTCCAGGAAGCAGTGGCGGCTGCCCGGACGGCGTGTTCACCTGCCTGCTCGATGTAGCGGTCCTCGTCGTGGTTCTCGATGTAGGTCAGGAAACCGGCGTGGTCCGGGAAGCCGACCTGATACCGGTTGTCAATCGACTCGAAGATCTGATCGGCGGGCTGGTTGCCCTGACCGATCTGGAGCAGGTCGAAGTACAGCCCGGCGTCGAAGTGGACGTCGAAACAGAGATTGTGGAAGTCCGCGACGTAAGGAATCGTCTCGTCCATCAGCAGGAACTCGCTATCTTTCGATTTCGTCAGATCGCGGATCTCTTGCCAGAACGGCCGCGGGACGGCCCAGGCCATATCACAGCGGAACCCGTCGACGTACTCGGCCCACTTCTCGACCGCATCGAGGAGATGTCGGCGGACTTCGAGGTTGTCGTAGTTGAAATTCGCAATGTACGGCCAGTCGAAGTACGTGTCGGGCACGTCGTTTTCCCCGTCCTGCCAGTCGTACCAGTCTCGGTATTCAGGGTCGCCTTCCTCGGCGCGCTGATAGAACTCGTGGTCACGCGCAGAGTGGTTGAGTACGAGGTCGAACAGGACTTTCATATCCCGTTCGTGTGCTTTCTCGACCAGTTTCTGGAAGTCGTCTTCGCCACCGAGGTCGTCGGCGATCGAGTAGAAGTCCGTGATGTTGTAGCCGTGATCGAAGTCGTCGTTCTGCAGAACGGGTGTGAACCACAGCGTGTTCAGCCCGAGGTCCTTGATGTAATCGAGCCGGTCGATGATCGCCTCGAAGATCGACTGGTCGTCGTCAGGGTCGACGAACCCGCGGACGTACAGCTCGTAGCAGGACATCTCTTTGGTCCACTCCGGCGGTGCGTTGAGTCGCTCGACACCGCCATCAGGGTGGACGCTGACGGTGTCCGGAACGCTGTACTGATGGCCGACCGCGACGCCGTGAATCCGTACTGGTTCGTCGATCCCATCGAGAGGGACGCGCAACTGGTCGCCCTCGACCTCGTATTCTGCAAGCTCGTCACGATCGTCGACGAAAAACTCCACGTCGAGGTCTTCTTCAGGAGCGTCGGGCGCGGTCTTGGGGTAGGCCGTGATGACGACCTCGTCGCCGTCCCGTTCGCCGAGGAGAGTGATTCGGGGCCGACCACTCTCGCCGGTTTCTTGATTGAGTCCAGACCCGATGCCGCTTCCGCTCTGTCCTCCGGAGACGCCGGCACCGCCGGAAACACCCGAGACGCCACTGTAACCGCTGTAGCCGGCACGGCTGGACTGTTGGGTGACCGCCTTCTCACCGGGGTAGACACGGACGGTCAGTTCGTGGGTTCCGTCCGGGGCGTCGAGTTCGACCGTGTAGGTCCCCGGCTCGTCCGGCGTGAGGTACGTGATCGATTCGTCACCGAGGACGGCCGAACTGTCCCCAGGCGACTCCGCGATCGACCAGTTGTAGGTCGCTCCGGGGTCAGGGTCTCTGGGAGCTAGTTCCTGGGTCTCTCCGACTGCCATAAACCGAGGCGGGCCTGGATGATGCATATATCTGTATCAGCGATCGGACCTTCAATCAATCTTCCGACATCGATGTGCTACGTGGCTCCGGGATATCGAATGAACCGATATGTCCCGGACAACCATCGGCAGAGATTCTATTTTCTGGGCGTAGAGGGTCACTACCCACCAATTATCGTTGTTGAAATAAAACAACAACAGTTATACTTGGAGATCCGTAACTCCGAGAAAGGTGGAGCATATGGTGTCGAACGACTCGGATGGACGGATCGCGTATTACACGATGGAAATCGGGATCGAAAACGACGTCAAGACGTACAGCGGCGGGCTGGGCGTCCTGGCGGGAGACACGATTCGATCCTTCGCGGACATGGGCGTGCCCGCTGTCTGTGTGTCCCAACTGAACGAGCGTGGGTACTGCAAGCAGACGCTCGAAGACGACGGCACACAGATCAGCGAGGAAGACCCTTGGCCAGTCGAGGAGTACTGTGAGAAACTCGACGTCGAGGTCACAGTTCCGGTCTACGGTCGGGACGTGACGGTCACAGCCTGGAAGTATGACGTCGTCTCCGAACAGAGTGGCCACACGGTGCCGATCATCTATCTCGATACGAACGTCGAGAGTAACGACGCAGACGCTCAGGAGTACACCAAGCGGCTGTACAGTCCCGGCTACGGTGAAGATGTCCAACTGGCCCAGGAAATCGTTCTCGGGATCGGCGGGACGCGGATCCTCGACGAACTCGGCTACGAGGTCGACACTTACCATATGAACGAGGGGCACGCCGCCCTGCTGACCCTAGAGTTGCTCAAGCGCAACGATATGGACCCCGAAGCGGTCCGCGAGCAGACCGTCTTCACGACCCACACGCCAGTCGAAGCCGGACACGACCAGTTCGACTGGGAACTGGTCAACGAGGTCCTCGGAGAGTTCGTCCCCCAGGACGTTCTCAAGGAGTACAGCCGCGAGGAGGACCTGCACATGACGTATCTCGCCCTCAACCTCTCGCGGTACGCCAACTCCGTCGCGAAGAAACACCAGGAGGTCTCCCGGAATATGTTCCCCGGGTACGACATCGACGCGATCACCAACGGTGTCCACGTCCCCTTCTGGGTCGGCGACTCCTTCAAGGAGTTGTACGATGAGTACGTCGAGGGCTGGCGCGAGAACCCCTACAAGCTCAAGCACGCGTCGGTCATCCCGGACGACGAACTCTGGGACGCCCATATGGAAGAAAAGCGGGACACGATCGAGTTCATCAACGAGCGCGAGGACGCCGATCTCGATCCGGAAAAGCTCACGATCGGGTTCGCCCGACGTGCGACCGCCTACAAGCGTGCGGACCTGATTTTCTACGACCACGAGCGCCTACGGCACATCGCCGAGAACGTCGGCGAGTTCCAGGTCGTGTTTGCGGGGAAGGCGTTCCCCGGCGACGAGGACGGAATCGGCAACATCCAGGAGATTTTCCACAACGCCTGGCAGCTCAACGACGCCATCAACGTCGAATACGTCGAGGACTACGATATGGAAGTCGGCGCGAAGCTCACGTCTGGTGTCGATGTCTGGCTCAACAACCCCCGACGACCGCTTGAAGCCTGTGGCACCTCCGGTATGAAAGCCGCTTACAATGGCATCCCGCAACTCGGGACGCTCGATGGTTGGTGGGTCGAAGGCCACATCGAGAATGAGACCGGCTGGAAGATCGGCCCCGAGCCCGAAGAGAGCGAGCCCGACGAGACCGAAGCCGCAGACGAAGACCGGCAGGACGCGATGGACATGTACGACCAACTCGAAAACACGGTCGTACCGATGTACTACGACGACCGGGAGAAGTGGATCGACATTATGCGCAACACGATGGCGTTCAACGGGCCCTACTACCACACCCAGCGTATGGTCCGTGAATACCTCGACGACGCGTACTCCCAGTAAGACACCGCGCCGTTCTGTCTCTCGAATTTACTCTCTTCTTGCTGGCAGCGTCCCCGCGGACTGTGCGTCTATGCTGCCAACAGCAGACCTGTGACAGACCCATCAGAGCACGTTGCTCGTAAGGACAGCAGTCAGATGGCACGTTGAGTGGACACGAGTGTTTACCGACAACTGGGGTCCAAAAATAAATATGCTTATTGTACACGAGGATAAACGGTAGTATCCACACGGATCTTATGTACACGTCAGTTATCAGTCTCCTCCTCGGAGCCGTCGACGGGCAGTCGGACACAAGCGACGAGGAGAGAGACGGGCCATCGACAGCACAACCGACGGAACAGGTGGCGGCAGTCGATGGGGGGACTGAGCTGGACTGTGATCCGGGGGAACTCGATCGTCTTCGTGAGGAGGTCGCCGAACTGCGCGACGATCGAGAGCGATTCCGAAACGAGCGCGATCGAGAACGCGAGCGGGCCGAGCGACTCGAAGCAGCAATCACCGAGACGACCGACGTGATGGAGCAGGCCATTGACGGTGATCTGACAGTCCGGGCTGATATCGCGACCGACGACTCAGCTGCACGCGAACTCGAAACAGTGTGTAACGAACTGATCGGCGAGTGGAGCGAATCGATCAGACGCGTCAAGGAGTTCAGCCAGCAGGTCGGCGGTGCGACAGAACAGGTCGCCACGACAGCTGAGACTGTCCGGACGAAAAGCCGGAAAGTCAACGAGTCGATTCGCGAGATTTCTGCCGACGCCGACCGACAGCACGACCGTATCGAAGATGTCGCCAGTGAGGTCGAAGACCTCTCGGCGACGGTCGAAGAGGTCGCCTCCTCGGCGGAAGAGGTCGCCAACGCGGCGGAAGTCTCCGCGGATCGCGCCCAGTCTGGCGGGGAAGCTGCGACGGCCGCGCTGGACGACCTCGAAAGCATCGAGGCAACCACGGAGACGACCCTCGACAGTGTCGAGAGTCTGGCCGACTCGGTCGAGGACATCGAGTCGATCGTCAAGGTGATCGACGATATCGCCGAGCAGACGAACATTCTGGCGCTGAACGCCTCGATTGAGGCCGCCCGAGCCGGCGAGGAAGGGGCCGGTTTCGCAGTCGTCGCCGACGAGGTCAAAAGCCTCGCCGAGGAGACCCAATCGGCGCTCGACGACATCGAGGGGGCGATCGAAGCGGTCCGCGAGGAGGCTGACGAGGCCGCTGCCGATATGCGAGAGACGCGAAACCGCGTCGGGGCCGGCCGGGAGACGATTGATACAGCGCTGACAGCCCTCGAGGATATCGTCGACGACGTCGAGGAGGTCTCCGGCCGGGTCAGCGAGATTAGCAACGCGACTGAGTCCCAGGCCGAGTCTACCCAGCAAGTGGCGGTGATGGCCGAAGACGTCGGGGAGATCAGCGAGGAGACCGCCGGAACCGCCGATGAGGTCGCCGCGGCCGCCCGCGATCAGACTAGCGTCCTCACCGAGGTCCAGACCGCGACCAACACGCTCGCCGAACGGACCGAGACGCTGACCGAATCGCTCGAGAGCTTCGAAACGACCCGGAGCGCGACCCACGTCGACGGCACTACCATCGAGATGTGGCACGCGATGAGCGGCCAGAAAGGCGTCCTCCTCGAATCGCTGGCCCGTGAATTCGAGTCCCAGTACGACGGCGAAGTCTCGATCGAGTTGACTGCGAAAGGGAGCTACCGCGGGACGCTAAACGCCACGCTAAACGCCATCGAGAACGGACAGCCGCCGACGATCGCTCAGATCTTCGAAATTGGGACCAAGCGGGCGATGGACAGCGGCGGATTCGATCCCGTCGCAGACGTCTTGCCCACCGACTTCGATACGAAGGACTTGCTGGATCCAGTTCAGTCGTACTACACGACCGACCACCGGCTGTACTCGCTGCCGTTCAATGCATCGACGCCAGTCCTCTGTTACAATCGGACGGCATTCGAGCGGGCGGGGATCGACCCCGATCGGCCCCCTGAAACGTTCGATGCCGTCCAGACAGCGGCGACGGATGTCGTCGATTCAGGCGTCGCCGACTATGGGATCACGTTCGCCAACTACGCCTGGTACGTCGAGCAGTGGTTCGCTCAGGCCGGTCAACCACTCGTGAACAAACGCAACGGTCGGGCCGGCGACGCGACGGAGTCACACTTCAACAGTACCGCCGGGCGTGAGATCTTCGAATGGTGGACGAGTATGGAGACTGACGGGCTCTACCACAACCCCGGCGTGGAGGCTCGCGGAGAGGCCAAGTCGGCATTCCTTGAGGGCGACGCAGCGATGCTCGTCGCGTCGAGTTCGTCACTGGCCGGAATCGAAGACGGCGCGCGCGAGGCCGGATTCGAACTGGGAACGGCTCCGATCCCGGTCGCTTCGGAACGCAACGGACTGGTCGTCGGCGGAGCCTCGTTGTGGGTACCCGAAGCAACCGTTGACAGCCGACAGCAACTGGCCGGCGAGTTCCTCGCGTGGCTCGCCCAACCAGCCCAGCAGACTCGCTGGCACCGCGAAACGGGGTATTTCCCGATCAACCACGGCGCAGTCGAGGCCCTGCGCTCCGATGGGTGGTTCCGAGAAAATCCACACTTCGAGACCGCTCTCGACTCGTTGCTGGCGAGTTCAGACATCCCGGCGACCAACGGTGCGCGAATCGGTCCGTTCGATACGGTCCGGACGCTGGTCGAGGAGGCGTACCTCGACGCCCGTGACTACGACGTCGAGACGGCCCTCACTGATCTCGACGCACAGGTCGAACGACTGCTGTCGGACTACCGGACTGACTGACATCGGCTACTCACCCGTGTCTTCCAATTGCGATCGCTTCTTCCAGTGTTTTCACTACGCCGGCGAGTACAGCTACGATGCCGACGAACGTGACGACCAGGCCGTAGTTGGCAACCCCCGGAAGACGTGACTCGGCTTCGTGGGCTTCTTCGATTGCGTAGAGTGTCCCGCCTTTCTCTAGCACCATCGGCACCCGCTCGAAAGCCGATCGATCCTCCGGCAGCGAACACCCCGTGTCCGAGTCCGAGGTGTTCATCGACGACTGGATGATCCGGTCGACTCGGTCCTGGTCGTCAGCAGAGAGGTTTCGGTAGGCGACCGGTTCCCGGGAGTCATCGGTCACAGTCTGGGAGTCCGAGTCACCGATGACCGTCGCCTCGTACACGGTGGTCGTCCCGTCCGAAGTCGTCGCGTCCGCGACTACCCCGATGTACACTGGAGCGGGCAAGCAGAGCAGCCCGACGATGATGAGCACGGGGCCGATCTTCGAGAACGCCATACGGGTAGTTCGTTCCGGCGCACAAGTGCTTTATTGTCAGAAAAAGTCAATAGACGTCCGCGCTGTATCTGTGTGAGAACACTGTCGAGACGCCTGCCAGACGCAAGCAGTTTGGTACTCGCCGACTAAGCGCCGGGCGTGTCCGATCAGTACCAGACCGTCGGTGGCCGGGGACAGGCACGCTTCGAGATCAGAGGCTCGGAGTTCATCGGCCACGTCGCGCCTGCGAGGACTGTTGAGGCAGCCGAGGCGTTCGTCGAATCGGTCCGCGAAGAGTACGACGACGCGACCCACAACGTACCTGCCTACCGCGTCCGGGCAGATCCACTGCGAGAATACCAGAACGACGACGCCGAACCCTCCGGGAGCGCCGGTAAGCCCGCGTTGAACGTTCTAGTCCAGCGCGATATCGAGAACGTCGTCGCCGTTGTCACGCGCTATTACGGCGGGACGAATCTCGGCGTTGGCGGACTGGCCCGAGCGTACGCCAGAGCCGTCAAGGAAGGTGTCGACGACGCCGGTGTCGTCACCGAGCGTCCCCACGAGCAGTTCGACATTACGGTCGAGTACGACGACAGCGGAACGGTACGAGGGATTCTCGAAAGTGATGGCGTCGAGTTCAAGGCCGAGTACGGCGAGGTCGTCGCCTTCGCTGTGCGGGTGCCCGAAGCCGACGCAGCGACGCTCCGAGATCGGATCCGCAGCGCTACCAGCGGACGAGCCGAAATCAGCCAGTAGTCAGACACACCGCGATCGAACGACGGCAGGCAGATCGTAGGGCCGCCGCCCGCAAGCGGAGTCCGATAAAGGTAGGTAGGAGGGGTGATACCACTCGGGTATGCGAGTAGATATCGGAAATGCACTGGAGGCAGTTGCCACACCTGGCGTCCCCGAGGGCGCACTCGACCGACTTGATGACCGTGTCGCCGATGCCCATACCCGCATCGAGGGAGGGCGTGCGAACAACGAGCACGGCTATGAGTCGCTTAATCTCCCTGAAACAGTTGACACCGACGAGATCCGGGCGGCCGTCGCGCCGTTCGACGACAGCGAGTACCTTCTCAACGTCGGCATCGGCGGTTCCGCCCTCGGTGCGGCGACCCTCTCGGCTGCACTGGATAGCGATGTCGAGGCGTACTATCTGGACAACGTCGACCCCGAATGGGTCGAGTCGATCATCGACGAGGTCGATCTCTCGAAGACGGCCGTCAACGTCGTCTCCCGATCAGGAACGACCGCTGAGACCCTGTCGAACTTCCTGGTCGTCCGGGACGGAATGGAGTCTGCGGGCGTCGACTGGACCGAACGCACCTGGGTCACGACCGGCGAGGAGGGGAACCTCCGAGATCTGGCGGACAAACACGACCTGCCATCGCTGAAAGTTCCCGACGGCGTCCCCGGTCGTTTCTCGGTTCTCTCGACGGTGGGACTGGCCGCCGCCGCGCTCCAGGGCCACGACATCGACGCGGTCGTCGAGGGTGCCGCGGCCGCCGAGGCCGATCTGGCGCCGTCACTGTACGAGTCACCGGCCTACGCCTACGGTGCGATTGCCTACGCGCTGGACGTCCGCGGCGCAGGAATCAACGCGATGATGCCCTACGAGGAGTCGCTGGAGACGTTCGCCGAGTGGTACGCCCAGTTGTGGGCCGAGAGTCTCGGCAAGGACGGCCTGGGTCAAACGCCCGTCCGCGCACTCGGCGCGACCGACCAGCACTCCCAACTGCAACTGTACCGCGCCGGTCCCAACGACAAGATGGTCACGCTCGTCCGCGCGGCCGACCGCGAGGACGCGCCGATCCCTGAGACTGACCTCGACGGTCTCTCGTATCTCGGTGGCTCGTCGCTGGGTGAGTTGCTCGACGCGGAGTTCGAGGCGACCGAGGCCAGCCTCGCAGCGGCGGATCTGCCGAACGTTCGGATCGAGATCGACAGCGTCGACGAGTACGGCCTCGGCGAGTTACTCTACAGTATGGAAGCCGCGACCGTCCTGGCGGGCGAACTCTACGACGTGGACACGTTCGTCCAGCCGGCCGTCGAGTGGGGGAAGAAAGCAGCCCGCGGGTTGCTCGGCGGCGGGGACTTCGAGGAAGCTGACGCCGTCGCCGAGAAGACCACGCTGACCATCGAGTAACTTCGCGAGACATTTCAGCGACCTTTTATATCCCTCGTCCGAAACCGCAGGCGATGGATGGGTCCTCGCCTGCGATTTCGACACGTTCGCTGACCAAACAGTACGGTTCGACGACCGCAGTCGATGGTATGTCACTGTCCGTCCCTGGTGGAGTGACATATGGCTTTTTGGGGCCAAACGGGGCCGGGAAGACGACGACGATGCGGATGCTGACCGGGCTCGTCGAGCCGACCAACGGTGACGCATTCGTTGCCGGCACCCACTGTAGCGAGCGTCGCCACCTCGTCGAAAAGATTGGACTGTTGCCCGAAGAGCCGCCGCTGTACAACGAACTCACCGCGCGTGAGCAACTGCAGTTCGCGGCCGACCTCCGGAATGTCGCCTGGGGACAGGTCTCCGATCGCGCGCTCGAACTCGCGGACACGCTCGAGCTCGCGGCCGATCTCGATCGGCGGATCGACGGCTATTCGAAAGGGATGCGTCAGAAGACCGCGTTCATCCAGGCAGTCCAGCACGACCCTGACGTGGTCTTTCTCGACGAGCCAACGTCCGGCCTCGATCCGCGAGCGGCTCGGACGCTCCGAGAGTTGATCGTCGAGTTGACCGACAATGGGACGACGGTGTTTCTCTCGACGCACATCCTGCCGGTCGTCGAGGAGATTGCAGACAGAGTCGGTGTCCTGCACGACGGGCAACTGGTCACGGAGGGGTCACCCGCCGAGCTTACTGATGGCGTGGGCGACGGGGAAGCCGACTTAGAAGAGGCGTTCCTGGAACTAACCGACGACCCGGCGGCTGCCTGGTGAGACAGATGGGATACGTTAGAGATGATCTCCGGGACGGCTTGACGGTCGCCAGGGCGGAGTTGCGCGCACAATACAGACAGATTCGATCGGACAGGCGACGCCTGCTTGCGACGGTCGTCGGTTTCCTCGGATTCAGCGTGTTTCTGGCGGTGAGTTTCCTGTCCGGCGCGATCGCGTTCGGCGATGCATTCGGACACACAGTCCCGTTGGGGACGGCGGGGGTCGCCCTGTCAGCTGTTACGGTCACAGTTATGTATCTCGGCGCGGCCAACGGGTTCGGGCAGTCGCAGGTCGGGACCGTCGAGCCGCTGATCCGGACGTCGGTTCCGCCGCAAGCGGTCTCTATCGGACGGGTCATCGCCCAGACGGTTCAGTCGGGCTGGATTATCGTTCCGATCGGTATCCTGCTGTTGGCAGGTGTCACGATCGGCGGTGGCCCGGTCGTCGCTGCGGCCATACTCGTCGCCGCCTTGCCGCTAATGGCGGTCGGACTGCTTGTCGGGCGACTCATCGGGCGGACGGCCTCGTATGTCAACGAGCGCCTGCAGGTGTCGCTGTGGGTGAAGGCAGTCCTCTTGCTCGCGTTGACGGGTGCGATTTTTCTCGGGACGCAACTCCTGCTCAATTCGAGATACGAGACCGGCATCGCGTTCGCTGCGGGACCAATCGTCCCCGGGACGCCGCTGCAATCCTACGCGGCCGTCGTCTTCGCACCGTTCGGGACGACGCCGGGACCGCTCGGCATTGCCGTTACCGGGCTGGTCCTCGTGGCGATCCCCATCGGACTCGTCGGAGCACTCCGCCTCGAAACGTATATGCTAGTCACCGATGTCGGGAGCGATGCGTCGACCGCCGAACAGACCAAAGAAAGTTACGGCGTCCCGAGCCTGTTCGACACAACGCCGTCGGCACGCGTCGCCTGGCGGTATCTCGTCCGAACGCGACGCGACCCACGAATGCTCGCCCACCTCGCGCCGCTCCTGTTCGGCGCGTTCGGGATGGCTGGCTCGGCGTTTCAAGACCCCGGTATCCTGCTCACGATCGGTCCCGGGGTGGCGGTCGTCGGCGGAGCGGTTCTCGCCGGAGGCGCGTACTGTCTCAATCCGATGGGAGACGATCGAGATCAGCTACCACTCCTGTTGACCAGTTCACCCTCAGTCGACGTGATGGTTCGGGGCCGGATGCTCGCCGGTATCGCCCTCGGTCTGGCCGTCGCGATCAGCATCGGGACGCCACTTGCTGTGGTCGAATACAGACCAGGATACCTGCTTGGCCAGTCACTCCTCGCAGTCGTGTTGACGACGGCCAGTGCCGGGATTGCCGTTGGACTCGGGGCGATTGCACCGAAGTTTGAGCGCCGGGAGTATATGAACGTCGAGCGTGCCCATCCCTCTCAGTGGGCCCTGCTTGGCTTTCTGTTCGGCGGTATGATCGTCGGCGCGATCGGTTTTCTGTTGCTTGGGCTGACGCTGGCCGGTGAGCATATGCTGGCGGTCGCGTTCGGATGGCTGCTATACGTAACGATTCTCGGTGTGTCGTCGTGGGGAGGATACCGCTATGCAGTCAGGCGGTTCGACGAGTTCACGCTCGACGATATGTGAGAAGACGCCGGAGGACTATTCGGCAAGGAGTCGGTCGACGATCGCCTCGGGCTCGAACCGTTCGAGGTCGTCGTAGTCCTGGCCGGTCCCCAGAAAGAGGATCGGTTTACCGGTGACGTGGGCGATCGAGATCGCCGCTCCGCCCTGCGGATCGGCGTCAGCTTTCGTGAGGATCGTCCCGTCGATCGTCGCGGCGTCGTCGAACTCCCGCGCCCGATTGACGGCGTCCTGTCCGGCGACGGCCTCGTCGACGAACAGCGTCATATCGGGTTCGATCACGCGGTCGATTTTCTCCAGTTGGGCCATCAGGTCGTCACTGGTATGGAGTCGACCGGCCGTGTCACCGAGTACGACATCCACGTCGTTTGCTTCGGCGTACTCGACAGCGTCATAGACGACCGCTGTCGGGTCGGAGCCTTGTTCGTGGGAGATGAACGTCCGATCCAGATTCTCGGCGTGCTCGCGGAGCTGTTCGTTTGCGCCGGCACGGTAGGTGTCACCGTTTGCCAGCACCGACGAATAGCCCTGCTGGTCGAGATAGTGGCTGAGCTTCGCGATTGAGGTCGTCTTTCCGACGCCGTTGACGCCGGTGAAGACGATCACGATCGGCTTGTCGGCCTCGGCGATCCGTTCCTCGAAGTCGAACTGGCCGACGCTGATCACGTCGTACAATGCCTCGCGCAGGGCGTCCCGTACGAGGTTGCCGGTCGATTCGAGACGCCGGCGGGTCTCGCCGGTGAGGTTGGCCTCGACACCGTCCAGAATCTCCTGGGCGACGGCCATCTCGACGTCACTCTGAAGCAGTGCGATCTCGAGGTCATCGAGGTGACCCTGCAGGTCGTCCTCGTCGATGACCGTCTTGCCCGTCGCGAACAGCTTTGCCTTCTCGGCCAGCCCGCGGTCGGCGTCGTCCGCTGAGCCATCGCTGTCTGCGTCGGCCGTCTCGCCAGCACTGTCAGCACTCGCCTCATCAGCATCCTCGGTGGATGCGGGTGGCTGCGTCTCCTCGGTCGAGGCAGTCTGGGCCGCGACCGCTGTCTGTGACTCAGTGGTAGGTGCCGGTTGGGTCGCCGACTCGCCCTCGGCCGCGGTGGATTCGCTCTCTGACGGCGTTGCCGGCGGCTGATCGCTGTCGTCGGACGAACCGCTTTCGGCTGCCGATTCGTCGTTCGCCGCCGGTTCACTCTCTGCCGGAGCGTCCTCCGTGTCGTCGACGTCCTCCTCGACATCGCTACTGAACCGGCCGAGTTTTTCCTTCAGTCCGTCGAACATCGCCTACTCGTCCTGCTGCTGCATCTGCTGCATCTGCTGCATCTGCTGTTGCTGGAGCTGCTGGGCGCGCTGTTCGAGTTCCTGACTTTCGGACTCGATCTCGGCAATCTCTTCGCGGACGTCTTCGATGCGCTCGTCGATGGTCTCCTTTTTCAGCTCGAGAGTCTCGATGGCATCGTCCTGCTCCTGTTCGGCCGCGTAGTCGGCACCGAGCCCGACGATGACTTCGTCGATGTCCTGGACTTCCGCACGGAGGTACGCGCCACCGCCAATCGGAACCTGCACCGTCGAACCAGTCTCCAGCGTCTCGATGGCTTCGATGGCCTCGTCGGTCTCGGCTTTCTCAGTCTGCAAGTCCTGGATGTCGTCTTCGAGTTCCTCTTTTTCCTCTTCGAGGGCTTCGATCGCCTGTGCGATCTCTTGGGCCTGACCGCCGCCGCCACCTCCGAGGCTCATGCCTCCACCTCCGTGACCTCGATCTGTGTGCGTTTCAGACCGTGTTTCGATCCGAATTCTGCGTAGGTGTGCTCGGTCGCAACATCCTCGTTCGGTGCTTCGATCTCCTTTTCAAAGGACTGCTGACCGTCCCGCGCCTGGAACGATCCGCGAACAGTAAACGTGCTCATAGACGAACGGTGGAGAGTCAAGGGGAAGAATCTTCCCATCCACCGTTCCGCTCAGCGAGTCCGGCTTCCGAATGAGAACACACGAATCAGGACACAGAAACGGGAAACGCCCTTCTCGACACTGTTGTCCGAGTTTGGCGGGTACACAAGGCCAACGCCGTCGGAGATCCACCTACCGCGACGTTGACGCCTCGTTGATAACGCTCGGGTCGACCCAAATGAGAAAGTCCTCGTCGCGATTGACGAGTCCACGGATGGATTCGGCGTCAGTCTGTTCTTCGACGTCAGATCGGTGGAATGTGCTGACACGATGAACGGAGTCGACGAGCCATCCGTACTGGTCGTCTGTATCGTCATCGAAGATGACGATGCGACGGTCACTGGCGGTCGAATCGAGCCCGAAGACGGCCGTCGGATCGATGATCGTCGTCGTCGCGTCACGGAGGTTCATCACGCCGAGGACATACTGCCCACTGGACGGCACCTTCGTCAGTGGCTCCTCGTCAACGATTTCCGTAACCTCCGCTATCGTGACACAGTACCGCCGACCGTCTAGCTCAAACTCAAGTACCTGGACTGCCTCGTCCGCTGTCTGTGTCTCGGAGTCGGTGGCTTGCAACGGCATATTCAGCTCCCGTTCTGGAGTTGATCGACTGCTGATTCGAGACTCTCGACCATCTGTGCCTGTTCCTCGTTGGCGGCGTAGATGTTCTGAATCTCGGCGGACACTTCACGAGCCTGCTCGGCGACTTGATCCACCAGCGAGGCGACCTCCTCCGCGCTTGCGGCCTGGTCGTCAGTGGCCTCGGCGACTTCGCCGATGCCTCGGGACGCCTCCTGTGTCGCATCCAGTATCTCGTCGAGCGCTTCCATTGTCGCCTGGACCTGTTCGATTCCGGAATCGACCTGTTCGTTGGCTTGGTGAAGGCTCTCGGCAGTCTCGTCGGTGTCTGCTTTGATCCCGGCGATCATCGACTCGATAGTCTCGGCGTTCTCCTGTGCGTCTTCGGCGAGACTCTTGACCTCGTTGGCGACAACGGCGAACCCTTCGCCTTCTTCGCCGGCCCGTGCGGCCTCGATGTTGGCGTTCAGCGCAAGCAGGTTCGTCTGGTCGGCAATGTCGTTGATGACCTCGACGATCTCGTCAATCTCGTTGACCCGTTCCTGGAGGTCGTCGAGATCCTCGGTCACGTCGGCCGTCGCGGCGTCGATGCCCTCCATCTCCTCGATCGCATTCTCGGCCCGATCGTAGCCGTCTTCGGCCCGCTTTTCGGCCTGCTCGCTGGTCGCTGCGACCTCTTCGGCACTGGAAGCGACTTCCTCGACGGAGGCGCTGACGTTGCCGACTTCCCCAGTCACTTCGTCCATCGATTCGGCCATTCGCTCGGCAGTCGAGCTGATCTCGTCGGAGCTGGCCGCCACGTCGTCGGCGTTCTCACGAAGCTCTTGCATCGAGTTCGTCACCTCTTCGGCTGCCGCCTTGACGTTCGATATGTCCTTGAAGCTCTCGGTGATCCCGACGACCTCGCCACGGTCGTTAGTGATCTGTTCGGACACCAGCAAGGTCTGCTTGGTCTCCCCGTTAGGGAGTTCCTTCTCGACTTCGACTTCGACGCGCTGTTTGCCCTGTTCCATCAACTGTCGCATCGTGCAGTTTTTTGTCCCGCAGAACTGCCCCGACAGCTGGTTCATACACTTGAGTTCGCCCCGCTGCTGGTCGGCGTCGACGCCGGTCCACTCGGTCATCACGCGATTTTGCTTGACGACGTTCAGGTCCCCGTCGATGACCCGCTGTGCCGTCCCTGATGTGTCATAGAGCTGATCGGGGTCGTCTTCGAGCACGAGTTCGATCTCGGGTCGGTCCGGCTCTGGGGGTCGGGTAGACTCCTCGCTCGTCGATGCCTCCAAGCTGTTGTCCTGTACGGTCCCGCCATCGGATTGTAGCGCCTGCGTGGGACGGGTCGCCTCACTGTCTCCGATCCGTTCCGGTCCGTCGCTATGGACCGATCCATCAGCTACCCCTCGCTCGATGTCGGTCGTGGTCGGCTCGCTGTCGTCGTCGGTGGCAACTGGGTCTTCAGTCTCTCCGCCGCCCGCTGTGTCCCGGTCGTCGGCAGTGTCGGCTTCAGCGTGTTCTTCGTCAGTTCGTTCGTGTCGGTGCCTTGCATCGAGCCAGTCGGAAAGTTTTGCTGTGAATCTCATTCACTCTCACAAGCAGATAGATTGTGTTGAGTATACTTTCGTCTGGTACCTACAGAAGTTGGCATCGAAACGCTATGCAGCCAAATATATTAGGTTTACTGGTGAGAGTCCGCTGGCCCGAACAGTGCATCGAACACCTGCTGTTCGACGGCCCGGACGTGCTGGTGGAACGTGGCCGGCGCGATACCGATAGCCGCCGCGATCTCCTCGCCGCTGCTGTCTCGAGGCCACTCGAACATTCCTCGACGGTGAGCGATGGCGGCGATTTCGCGCTGGCGGTCGGTCACGTCTTCGAGGACGCCGGACAGCGAAGTTGCCTCAGCCTCGACCGTCCGCTGGGCTTTCAGTGTCGCCTCGGGATGGTTCTCGGTGAGATGCTCGACGAACGCCCGCACCTGTCCGGTCCCGGGGAGTCGAACTGTCAAAGTGTTCGCTTGCTCGCCAGCGATCAGGCGAGAAAGACCCGCGTCGTATGCTGACAGCGTCTCTAGCAGTTGACTGTCCGCAAACCCGAACTCGATTTTTCCGCCTTCATCTGTTCCAAACGCTGTCGCCCGATCGACCAGTGGCTCCTCGGCAAGCGCTGCCGCCACGGCCTGAGGGCCCGACGCAGTCGCGTATGCCAAGTATCCGCCGTCAGTCCGGTGGATGAGGTTCTCGATCCGGATTTCCTGGTCGAGGATCGATCCGAAGTTTAGCAGGAACTCCTCAGTCGGTGGGATCGAGACGTCGAGTTCGACTACCCCACCCGACTGCAGCGTCCGCTGTCGCTCGATGCCCGCGATCGCGTAGGCGACTGTCGTGCCTAGCTCCGCCAGCACTGACCGTTCGGCGCTGGTAAACGCCCCGGGCCGGTCGGCGTATATCTCCAGTACGCCGTACTGGCGCGTGCCGAAACTGAGCGGAATGGCGATCGCGGACTGGTGACCCTGCTCTAATACGGTCTGGCGCCAGGGATCGGGTCCGTCAGCTGTGAGCACATTCGATACCTCGACGATGCGTCCGTCGTCGGTTGCTGTCTGTGCGATCGACTCGCCGCCCTCACGCTCGGTGAGCGACGCGATGGCCCGAGCGCGTTCGTCGGAACTCGCACGCACCGATAGCGACTGGTCGGAGATTTCCTGGCGCCCGATCCACGCCAGTTCCCAGTGTGTGATAGCGGTGAGATTCGTACAGACCGCGTGCTCGATCTCCTCGCGAGATTCCGCCTCGACGAGTGTCCGGACCGTATCACGGACGATCGAATTGATACGTTCGAGCCGTTCGAGGCGCTCGTTTTGATCTTCGAGCCGTGCCGCGTACTCCTGGAGCTGTTCGTTCTGCTCTGCTGTCTCGAGAGCAGCAGTAACGTTTCGGGCAAGCGTGCTGAGAAACGCCATATCGAACGGTGTCTCTTCGTTTTCACTCGGGCTGTCAGCGACGATCGCTCCGTAATCGCCGACCGGTACGACGATATCTGTCCCCGCTCTGGCAGTCTCGTCAGTGTCGATCAGGAGAGGCTCTAGATCTTCGTCGCCGCGAACGAACCCCTCCCAGATTGGGCCGTCACCGGGGCGGATCGGACCGTCGTCCCGAGCAGGCCGGTCCGTCGATGCCGCAGCACGCACGAGCCCGCCCACATCTTCGTCCCACCGATAGAACGTCACTGAAAGTGTCGTCGCCCGTTCCAGTGACTGGACGACCAGCGTAGGAATATCGTCGATCGAGTCGACCTCGAACAGCGTCCGCGTGGCCGCGTGTAGCGCCTGCAACTGTTCGCGGCGGTGCCGACGTGCGAACAGTGCGGCCACCTGCTGGACGAGCACGCGAACAAACGCTAACTGCAAGTCCGAGAACGGCCGTTCCCGGGGTTCGGAGTCGACAAAACAGAGCGTGCCGCGCAACTCTCCCTCCACGAAAAAGGGCGCACCGACATACGAATCGGTGCCGAACCGCTGATACGCCGGGTCGTCGTCCAGCCCCTGTGTGGTGGCGTCGTAGATGCTGACAACCGATTGGGACTCGGTCACCTTCCGACAGAACGTCTCCTCGAGTGGAAGTTGCTGGCCCTCCTGAAACGTGGTCGTGTCACCCACGACTCGTGAGAGTTCGACAGTGCCGTCAGTAATGTGCGTAAGATAGCCCACAGAGAGTCCAACCCGCTCGCGACCGACTTCGAGTAGCGCGTCGACCTTGTCCTCGAACGACCGGCCGGCGTCTACGACGATGTCGTGTAGATCACGTAACGCCCGCTCGTTGCGTTCCAACTGGCGCTGGCGCCGGTAGGTAGCCGTGATATCAAGTAGTGCACCGCGAACAGAGACGACAGTATCGTCTTCGATCACCGGTTCGCCGACCACGCGGACGCGTCGGACTACCCCGTCGCGGACGATGCGTACTCGGTAGTCAAACCCGATTCGGAACTGCAACGCCCGATTGATGGCTCGCTCGATCCGATCACGGTCGTCGGCGTGATACACGGTAACTCCTTCCGCAAAAGTGACCGACCCCTCAAGGGGTAAGCCACTGATTCGGCGAGTCTGTTCTGTCAGGTGGATCGTATCGGACCCGTGATCGTATTCCCAGGCACCAACGTCTGCGAGTCGTTGGGCACGCGCGAGCAAGTCACGATGCTGTTCGAGTTCGCGCTCGCGTTTGAGCCGATCCAGTGCCACAGCGGCACTGCGGGACAGGATCCTGATCAGGTCGCGCTCGTGGGCGGTAAACGGTCGATCCGTGCCCCTGGCAATCGAGACGATTCCGTGGGTACCCAGCGTGCCGAACAGTGCCGTCTCGACCGGAACGTCAGCTACCAGCTCCGCCGGCTGGAGATCTGAGAGTATCTGGGGATCCGTGTTCTGGAAGGCGTCCCAGACTCGGCCGCCACGATCGTGGATAAATGGGGGCTCGCCGGCGTCTTCGAGCAGTCGCCACAGCTCGTCTGTCGCTTCCTGCAACTGTAGCGTGTCACCTGCCTCGTTCACGTACCAGACTGACGCAAGTTCAGCCGCGAACGCATCCGCGGCCGCTTCGAGGACGACTCTCGCGATTTCGGGCGCCGAGGTCGCTTCCATACACTGCTGTGTGGCCTCGTTGATCCGTTCAAGTGATTGTGTCTCGTCGCTTGATTTCGCTCCTACGGTCGCCCGGTCGCTGCCGTTGACAGCCCACTCAAGTAGACTCTGGATCGCCTCGGCGATCGTCGCTTCGTCGGCCGGAAGCGGCACGTATTCGGCGGTCCGGCCGGCAACGATGGCTGAAACCGCGGCACTGTCGTCGGCGCCGACGACGAGAACGGGCAGCATCGGATCGCGCTGGCGGACCGCCGCCAGCATTTCCAGGCCGTTCAGCGGCCCGACGTGTGACTCACAGACGACACAGTCGAACGGGGACGCATCGAGTAACTCGACAGCCGAGAGGGAATCGTCTGCAACTGTTGTGTCCGCGCCGATCGCACCCGCAATGTGTTGCGGTAGGTCGTCTCGGTCAGTGACAACGAGCACTCGGGGAGAATCGCTCGTCTCTATGTCCTGACTAGTCATCCGGTCTCCTGCATTATTTCGTATTGGTAGCGGGCCCGTCTAAAGATATCGCTATCACAGGGGCAGAAATATGGATCGGGAGCAGGAAAACGGAGTCTATATGTATCCGAGCGCGTCCTCGATCCGACCGAGTTCCGGCCCGGTCGTATCTTGCCCGGCGACGTAGCCTGCATCGTTGGCAAGCAGGCCGGAGCCGACCAGCGGCCCACCGTAGTTGACCGTGCCGATGTCGGCAGGGACGCCGAACAACTCTTCGAGGGCGTCGAGTTCGCCGTCGGTCGCCTTCGGATGGGCGAGCACGCCCGCGTTCGTGACGACTGCAGCAGTTCCGACAGTGTCGACACCGGCGATGGCGCCGCGCTCGACGGGCACCTCCAGCGCGTCTTTGACCGCTAGCACTGCTTCACGCGAGAGATCCGGGTGGACGTACGCGCCGGCGTCGTTCGCGAGGACGACGTTACCGGCGGCGTTGATCCGGCCCGGTAGCTCGACGATCGGTCGGTCGAATTCGTCGGCGATACGGTCGCGCTCCCGGTCAGTGATGCGGCTGCTGACCAGCAGGCCGTTCTCGTTGCCGGTCGCCAGCGCTCCGACCGTCCCCGACCCGCCGACAGTCGTTTCGATAGCGGACACCGAAAGCGAGTCGGTGATGGTTGCGACGAGATCCTCATCGAGGTCCGGCCGGATCAGCAGACAGTCGTCGGTAGCGCGGGCGAAGACACCGACGTACGACGATCCGGAGAATGCAGCGCGGGGCACGCTCTACTCGGCCGGCTCGGCCTCGACGACCGCCTCGCCTTCTTCTTCGAAGCGAGCGGCTCGGACCCGAAGCTTACTCGGCGGCTTCGACCGACTCCGCGACCAGACCGCCTCGTTCAGCGACGGATCGAGTCGGACGGCGTCCTCCGGGACGGCGAACTGCTTTGCGAGGTGCTCGCGCATAATCGCCATCGCTTTGTCCGCCCGCTCCTGTTTCGGTGCTGCCTTCGCGTCGCGAAGCGGGACCGTGACGACCCGCTCCTCGAAATCACTCGCACTCATTATTCGTCAGTGTCGCTGCGTCGCCAGTGGCGTCGCTTGGGGTTTCGCTGCACGTCCCGGTCGGTCTTCATAACGACCCACGCAGGCACGCGGCTGTTCTGTCGTTCGAGCTTCGACAGGCGCTTTTTCTTGCCTTTGGATTTCTTGCTCATAGTATCAGTCTCTTCCGTGTGGCTGCTTAAATGTGTGTTCCTTTTCGGTCGATCCGGTAGGGGATCGCGATCGCAGTAGGTGTGAGTGAGAAGCCGACGACACGAAAACGCGTCTCTGGGGCATCACTGCATCGCTACGCGTCGACAGCGTCGGCGAACACGTCGAAAAACCACTGCGTCGTGTTCGGGCGTTTCAAAACCGGCTCAAGCAGTCGCTTCTTCGGTAAACGTCGAAAGACTCGCACAACTCGTCTTTCGGGCGTTCGCGTCGCTGCCTCGCTACGCCTCGGCAGCGTCCGCGAACACGTCGTCGTATTCGCCGGAATCAATCCGCTCTTTGAATTCGCGAGGGTTCTCGCCTTCGATAGTCACACCCAGCGATGTGCAGGTGCCGACGACTTCTTTGGCGGCGCCTTTCAGGTCGTACGCCAGCAGGTCCGGAAGCTTCTGCTCGGCGATCTGCTTGACCTGGTCGACGGAGAGATCGGCGACGAACTCCTCTTGGGGTTCGCCACTGCCGGTCTCGAAGCCGGCCTCGTCTTTGACGAGTTCGGCCGTCGGCGGGACGCCGACTTCGATCTCAAAGGAGCCGTCGTCGTCGTATTCGACGGTGACCGGCACCTCGGTGCCGTCGAAGGCGCCGGTCTGGTCGTTGATCTCCTGGACGACTGCCTGGACGTCCACGGGTGTCGGTCCGAGTTCGGGGCCGAGCGGCGGGCCAGGATCGGCCTGGCCACCCGGAACGAGAACTTCGATGGTACCTGCCATATTCGAGCATCCGTCGGCGCGGGTTTAAGAATTGCTTTTCCGTGCCCCGCGTGCGAGACCTGCCCACGGCAGTCGTGCTGGTATCGACCCTCTCTCAACGTGGTGGCCGCGGACGGAAGCCCTTTTGAGCGACGATGGCGGAGTAGCCAGTAATGGGGCTCGAAGAGGAGATCGAAGAACTCGAGCAGGAGATCGCCGACACGCCCTACAACAAGGCGACCGAGGAGCACATCGGCCGTCTGAAGGCCAAACTCGCCGAGAAGAAAGACAAACTCGAGACCCAGCAGTCGGGATCGGGCGGCGGCCCGGGCTATGCCGTCGAGAAACACGGCGACGCGACCGTCGCGCTCGTGGGCTTTCCGAGTGTCGGCAAATCCACGCTCATCAACGCGATGACCAACGCCGACAGCGAAGTCGGCGAGTACGAGTTTACCACGTTGAACGTCAATCCGGGGATGCTCCAGTACAAGGGCGCGAACATCCAGATGCTCGACGTGCCCGGACTGATCGAAGGGGCAGCGGGCGGCCGCGGCGGCGGGAAGGAAGTGCTGTCGGTCGTCCGCACGGCTGATCTGATCGTATTCGTCCTCTCGGTGTTCGAGATCGACCAGTACGAGCGCCTCAGCGAGGAACTCTACCGGAACAAGGTCCGCCTGGACGCCGAACCGCCGAACGTGTCGGTCCGCAAGAAACACAAAGACGGGATCACGGTCAACGCCTCGGTCGATCTTGGGCTCGACGAGCAGACCGTCAAAAGCGTTCTTCGCGAACACGACTACGTCAACGCCGACGTGACGATCGGCGAACAGGTCGACATCGACCGGCTCATCGACGGGATTATGGACAACCGCGAGTACCTCCCTTCGATCGTCACCGTCAACAAGGCCGATCTCATCGAGCCCGACTACAAGGAGACTGTCGACGAGAACCTCCGGGAACACGGAATCGACCCCGACGAAGCGATCTTCATCAGCGCCGTCAAGGAGAAAGGATTGGACGCACTGAAAGAACGGATCTACGACGAGCTCGGGCTGATCCGGATCTATATGGACAAGCCCGGCCGCGGCGTCGACTACGAGGACCCGCTGATGTTGTTCGAGGGAGACACCGTCGGGGATGCCTGCCGGAAGATCGGTGGTCGTTTCGACGAACGGTTCCGGTTTGCCCGAGTATCCGGGCCAAGCGCCAAACACGACGACCAGCAGGTCGGCCGCGACCACGAGCTTGCCGACGAGGACGTCCTTCGCATTGTCGTGAATCGGTGAAAGTTGTCGAGGCGGTACTCGAGTGGTGGGAATCGAAGCACAACAACTGGATAGGGGCTATACGTCGAACAAGTCGCCGAGGACGGCACCGAGCCAGATAGACCCGATTTTGACGACTTCGGCCGAAGACAACGGGAGCGTGCGAAGGTACTCCGCGAAGACGTCACTAGCCAACCCAGTGGTACTCGCGTAGTAGCCGACGCCTGCGACGAGACTCGCGGTGAGTCCTTTCTTGATTCCGGCCCAGCGACCGAGCGATACGTCCTTGCCCAGCACTGTCGTGAGTACATCACCGACGACGACACCGAGCAGACAGCCGAGAAACCATCCCCCGGCTGTCGGCACGGCGATGCCGAACACGTCGGCAATGACCGATCCAGCGAACCCGGCCGTGTCCTCGATCAGTGCACCCGCGATGCCAGTGACACCGAGGACAGTCCCGCGTTTGATTCCCATACGCATAGATGATGGGTGACGAACAAGAGTATTTCTGAAAGTGCATAGCTCCCTCTGGCCGATGGGAGAGAGTGGTATCCGCCACCTCGTACAATCGCGTGTGACCGGGCACAGCGGTATGCAGAACCCTTTTCGACGTTCCACCCGTTCGGTCAGATATGGACGGTATTCTCGATCATACGATGGTCCGCGTCGAGGACCTCGACGAATCGATCGACTGGTACACCGAGCATTTCGACTGGGAACTGAAACGCAAAAGCGAGCATTCCTCGTTCACGCTCGCGTTCCTCGGCCCCGAGGAGATGCACGAGGACGGCGCAGTCCTGGAGTTGACCTACAACCACGACGGCCGCAGCTACGAGTTCGGCGACGCCTGGGGCCACATCGCGGTGCGTGTCGAGGACGTC
>ENA-ORCS01000116-ORCS01000116.1-marine-metagenome-genome-assembly--contig:-NODE-116-length-90286-cov-39.641721_pt1 | contig 90286 bp, 100 predicted proteins | sample MGYA00237781_ERZ508513 | MGnify/ENA primary metagenome ERZ508513 (study PRJEB26184, sample SAMN06268793) | marine metagenome | isolation source: Eden Landing Ponds, San Francisco, CA, USA | place...
TCCAGTCTCGCCGGCGTGAACAGCGGCTCCGAGGTACAAGTGACCGTGACCGCTGTCGGCAGCGGCGGCACGGAGACCGTCGTCACGCAGCGCACCGTCGAAATCACCGCGTAAGGGAGCGGTTCGGCTTCTCACCATCTCGCGTCTGCTCGGCGGAAAATGATGGGCGCTGCAGGATTTGAACCCGCGGCGTCTTGGTCCGAAGCCAAGTGCTCTGTCCAAGCTGAGCTAAGCGCCCGGCACGCCAACGTACTCGGAGGTCGGCTTTAAACCCCGTGATTCGGGGCGGGCGGCCCCGGTCGTATCGCCTCCTTTATTCCGGGCGGTGCGCGTAGGCGTGGGCATGAGCGTGGCGGCGACAGTGCGAGGGCTGGTGGAGCTGACGCGGCCGGTGAACACGGTCGCGGCGGGCGCGTTGACGTTCATCGGGGCGTTCGTCGCGGGCGGGGCGTTCGCGGAGCCGGCTGCGACGGCGGCCGCGGTGGGGGCGACGTGGTTCGCGACGGCGGCGGGAATGGCGATAAACGACTACTTCGACCGGGAGGTCGACCGCATCAACAATCCGGAGCGCGCGATTCCGCGGGGGGCGGTGTCGGCGCGCGGCGCGCTGGCGTTCAGCGCGGTGCTGTTCGCGGGCGCGGTGGTGTTGGCGGTGTCGCTGCCGCCGCTGGCGCTGGGCATCGCGGCGGTGAACCTCCTCGGGCTGGTGACGTACACGGAGTTCTTCAAGGGGCTGCCGGGCGCGGGGAACGCGCTGGTGGCGTACCTCGTCGGGAGCACGTTCCTGTTCGGCGCGGCGGCCGTGGGCGACCCGCTGGCGGGGGGCGTGCTGGCGGCGCTGGCGGCGCTGTCGACGTTCACGCGGGAGGTCATCAAGGACGTCGAGGACGTGGCGGGGGACCGCGAAGAGGGCTTGCGGACGCTCCCAATCGTCGTGGGTGAGCGGCGCGCGCTCGTGTTAGGGACCGCGCTGTTGGTCGTCGCGGTGCTCGCCAGTCCGGTGCCGTACCTCGCGGGGACGTTCGGCGTCTGGTATCTCGTCGTCGTGGTGCCGGCGGACGCGGTGATGGTCGCGGCGGCGGCGCGGAGCTTCGACGACCCGGAGGCGGGCCAGCAGCTCCTGAAGGCCGGGACGTTCGTCGCCGCCGTGGCGTTCGTCGTCGGTCGGTTGGCCGCCCCGTGAGCGCCCCAATCAAAAGGAATTTAAGCGAATCAGCATATCTTTCGGGCAGATGAGAACGGGGGAGTACGACTCGTCGAACCGCCACCCCCCGGTCGCAGTCGGGACGCGAGGGGTAGCGTAATGTACGAGCTTGGCTCGGTCTTCTCGGACGTGGACGTCGATGCGGGGACGAACCTCCTCGTCGAGGGACCGCCGATGAGCGGCAAGCGCGACCTCGGGTTCGACGTGCTCGCGACCGGCGCTCGCGGCGGCGAGGGGTCCATCGTCGTCTCCACGAAGGACAGCGCCGAGCGCGTCATCGAGGACTTCGGCGAGCACGTCGGGGACATTGAGCCGCTGCTGGGGGTCGTAGACTGTGTCACTAAACAGCAGGGGATGGGGACGGCGACGGAGTCCGAACTCGTGCGGTACGCGTCCTCGCCGGTGGACCTCACCGGCATCGGTATCGAGCTCTCCGAGCTGCTGCGCGCGCTCTACCAGCAGCGCGGGGTGACGCAGAACCGCATCCTCCTGCACTCGCTGTCGACGCTGCTGATGTACTCGGACCTCCAGACGGTGTTCCGGTTCCTGCACGTGTTCACCGGGCGCGTGCAGAGCGCCGACGCCCTCGGGGTGTTCGTCGTCGACTCCAGCGCTCACGACGAGCAGACCGTGAGCACGCTCAAGCAGCTGTTCGACGGCATCGTCACGATTCGAGAGGGCGAGGACGGCGGCTTCGAGGCGCGCCTCGTCGGCATCGATGACGGGACCGACTGGCGCGACCTGTAGCTTTTTCGCCGCGGCCCGCCAAGATAGCCTATGCCCGTCGAAGCCGACGCCGACCTCGCCGAGATTCTGGAGTACGAACACGTCGCGGTCGTCGGGTGTTCCTCGACGGCCGGGAAGGCCGCCCACGACGTCCCGAAGTACCTGCTCGACCACGGCTACGACGTGATTCCGGTGAACCCGTACGCCGACGAGATTTTCGGCCGCGAGGTCTACGACTCGCTGTCGGACATCGAGGAGGCGGTGGAGGTCGTGGACGTGTTCCGTCCCAGCGAGGAGGTCGCGGGCATCGTCGACGAGGCCATCGCGCGCGACGACGTGCAGGTCGTCTGGACGCAACTCGGCGTCCGCGACGACGACGCCGCCGAGCGCGCCGAGGACGCGGGGCTGCGCGTCGTGCAGGACAAGTGCATCAAGGTCGAGCACGGCCGACTGACGGCCTGACTAGTTCATCTGGCCGCCTTCCGCGCTGGACTTCCCGGTGAAGGTGAGTTCGCCGGTGTAGGCAATCATCGAGCCGGCGCGCACCATCGCGGTGCCGTCCACGGGGACGCCGAGCAGGCGGTTGTTCTCCTTCCGGAAGCCGTCCGTTCGGGGCCGAGTCGGCGGCCTGCGGGAGCGTCGAGATGTCCATGAGGGGTCGGCGGATTGCGGAGACGGCGAGTTATACGCGTTGGCCACTCACGGCTGCTGCGAACGCGCGGCTCAACCCTCCCACTCCTCGTAGCTGCCGTAGACGCCCTTCGAGAGGTAGCGCTCGCTCGAATCGGGGAACACCGTGACGACGCAGTCGTGGGGGAGGTCGAGGTCGCCGGCGGCGGCGCGCTCGGCGACGTCGAGCGCCGCGAGCGAGTTCGCGGCGGCGCTGGACGCGACCAACTGCCCCTCCTCGCGGGCGAGGCGCTGCATCTCGGCGTGGGTGTCCTCGTCGGGAATCTGGACGACGTCGTCGACGAACTCGGGGTCGAACAGCTCGTTCGTCGTCGGGTCGTGGGTGCCGATGCCCTCGGTCTTGTACTCGCCCTGTTCGACGTCCTCGCCCTGCGTGGTCGCGTACAGCGACCCCTTCGGTTCGACGGCGGTGACGTGTAGCTCGGGCACTTGGTCGCGGAGGTATCGGCCGGTGCCCATGAGCGTACCCGCGGTGCCACAGCCCGCGACGAGCGCGCCGACCTCGTCGTCGAGCGCGTCCCCGATTTCGGGGCCGGTGGTCTCGTAGTGGGCTTCCGGATTCAGGGGGTTGGAGAACTGCTGGGGGACGACCGCGTCGTCGAGCTCCTCGGCGAGTTCGTGGGCGCGCTCGATTGCGCCACCCATCCCGTCCTCGGTGGGCGTGTTGATGACGTCGGCGCCGAGCGCGCGCATCAGCTGCTGTTTCTCGACGCTGAAGCGCTCGGGCACGACGAAGACGGCGTCGACGCCGAGCTGGCCGGCGGCGACCGCGAACCCGATGCCGGTGTTGCCGGCGGTCGGCTCCACGATGGTGCCGCCCTCCGGGAGCTCGCCGGAGTCGAGCATCGCTTCGAGCATGTACTTCCCGATGCGGTCTTTCACGCTCGCGCCGGGGTTGAACGACTCCAGTTTCGCGTACACCGGGACGTCGTCGGGCGACGCGGCGACGCGCATGAGCGGCGTCTCGCCTATCGTCTCCAGCACCGAGTCCAGCGGCCGCCGGTGGGTGGTCATCTCGCCGGAAATTCTTGCCGGCGTTCTTTAGTCGTTGCCATCCGCACCGTCACTGCCGCCGTCTGTCACGCCCGCCGCCTCCGCGCCGTCCGCGACGCTCTCGACGTCGACGCCCTCCTGCTCGGCGAGCGCTTCGAGGAGCGCGCGCTGCTCGGCGACCTCGGTTTCGAGCGCTTCGACGCGGCCGTGGGTGTCCTCGACGGTCTCGGTGAGGTCGTTGACCTGCTCGCGGAGGCGCTCGAAGCGCTCGTAGAGCTTGTCCGCCATCTCCGTGACTTTCTGGAGCTTCTTCGCGGTGGAGCCGAATCCCATGGGCGCGAATACACGGCGGCCCGGGATGACCGTTTCCCTCGCTGGTCACGCGGGCCAAGCGTCCGCGAGCCCAGCGAGGAAGTCCGCGTACGCCTCGACGGCGGCGTCCCACGCCTCGCCGCCGCGCCGGCACGCGTCCGCGAGTTCGTCGAGCCGGCGGCCGTCGTGCTCGGATGCCAGACACAGCATCTGGTAGACCGTCGACTCGGCGGGCGCCCTGCTGTCGTCGGCCTCGCGGACGAGTCGCCGGACTCTCTCGGGTGTCATGTCCATCGTGATGCCCGACCCCGGAATCGTCTTCGCCATCTTCGGGTAGCCGTCGAGTCCGGGCACCAGCCGCGTGAACAGCCCCTCGAACGCGGGCTCGAACGGCGTCTTCGCCGCGTACTGTTCGTTGGCGAGCACGAGCGCGTGCTCGTCCACGCCGAGCACGAACACCGTCCGGTCGTAGCCGCCCGCAATCGTGGGGTGGAGGAAGTCCGCGAGACAGAGCAACTCGGCCGTTCGGCTCCCGAAGTCGGTGCTGCCGGTCGCGTCGTCGTTGCCCACTCGGTCCTGTTCGTAGGCGTCCCGCAGGGACTGGACCCACGCGGTCGGCTCCGCGTCGAACTCCGGGCCGTCCTCGGCATCGAAGTACGGCGCCAGCCGGAACGCGGTGTGCATCACGTCCCGGTCGTCGTACTGCGTGCGGACCTCCCCCTCGTAGCCGAGCGCGTCGAGAAACGTACGGTAGTCGTCGGCGAGGCCGCGAACGGCGTCGAGGTCGCGGCCGTCGGCGGCGTACTTCTCGTAGTCCGCGAGCAGGAACTGGGTGTCGAAGCCCGCCTCGTGGAACCGCTCGACGGCGTACATCTGCGCCACGGTGCCGACGTGGGGCGTCCCGCTCAGGCCCGCGCTGGCGACGAACAGCGTGTCGTCGCCGGCGTCGCGGAGCGCGTCGGCGTCCGTGGTCGCGGCGAACGCGCGGTCGAGTAGGGATGCCGACATCGAACCCACGTCGATGGCTGGGCGGTCGTAATCGAACTCTTCACGGACGGCCTCGTAGTGCTCACGCAGGGCAGTCACGTCCGGCGATTCGGCCGCCCGCCTCAAAGTGGTAACTCGACACGCGGTACCGACCCACGAACGGCCTATCCCGAAAGGCCCTTAAGAGGCACCCCTCTACGTGAAAGTGGACTAGGCCGGGCGGTTTGGCCCCGCCCTCCTCCCGCGAGACAGCCATTAGCGGGGGCCGAAATCCGGGGGAGTCCGGTCGACCCGTCCGGGCCCCGGAAGCCAACGTGGAAGCCTCGTCCTTCGGGGACGGCGGTCCGCGGCGCGCACCTGCAGGGGTGTCGTCGTCGCGGTTCGACGGTGCCACTCCGTCAGGCACGGAAGTGAGCAGCGGAGCACCGAACGCTCGTCGCTCGGAGGGTCGCGGGGTGGAGAAGGCGACCGGGACTACCCGGGCAGGAACGCCGGGCCACCTCGACCCGTCCAACTATTCATACGTACCTTTTGCAGCCGCCAGCCGACGGCTCGCGGCTGCAAAATCTACGCTAAAAACCGCACAGCGACCGCACCGCGAGCCGCGACAGCGATCTTCCCTCAGCGAGTTACGCTCCCCGCGGTCACTCGGTCACGTCGAAGTCCACCCACTCGCGGGGCTGGTCGGGGACGCCGCGGGCGCGCAGCTGCTGGCCGGTCTCCGTCTCGCGGACGTCGATGCGCGCCGAGCAGAACTGCGTAATCGTGCTCACGGTCTGTTCGTCGTGCATCCCGGGGTCGATGCAGAACACGCCGATGCCGTCGACGGCGTCGATGCGGCCGACGAGCGTGTGGACGAACCGCGAGACCGTCTGGAGGTCGCCGAACGACAGCAGCGTCGACACCGAGAACAGGCCGGTGCGCACGCGCTCGACGCCGGACTCGCGGAACGTCCGGTAGACGTCCGAGTACCGCATCCCGATGCCCGTCAGGTCCGACGGCCCCGACACCGACAGCACCTGCGCGGGGACGTTCTGGTCGTCGTCGCCGACGCAGTCCAGAATTGCGGCGCGGTCCGCGTCGAGGTCGAAGCCGCTGCGCGCCCAGTCGTCGGCGATGCGGCCCGCGCGCTGGTTCGTGCTGACGAGAATCGCGCCCTCGTCGGGCGGCCCGGAGAGCATCCGGAACGCGAGGTGGCGGGTGCCGGCGTGCGAGGGTCCGGCGACGAGTACGGTCGTTCCGGGGCGCAGCGACGCCAACGGCACCTCCTCGAAGTCGTAGTTGTCAGTCATCGCCGTCACCTCCGGCGTCGCGGACGCGCCGACGCAGCGATAGCTGCTCCATCGCCTCGTCGCCGAGCAGACTCAGTAGCTCGCGGTCGCGGCCGTCGAAGCCCCGCGGCTCGTCGTCGTAGATGCAGAACGTCCCGATGGCCTGCCCGTCGGGGGTGACCAGCGGCGCGCTCGCGTAGAACCGGATATTCGCGGCGGCCAGCCCCTCGTCGTCCTCGAAGCGCGGGTCCGCTTGCACGTCCTCGATGACGGTCACGCCGTCGTCCAGAATCGCGTACGTGCAGACGGTGTCCTCGCGGTCCATCGTGTCGAAGCTGATGCCGTGACAGGAGAGGAACTCCTCCGTGTGGGCGTCGATGATGCCGACCGCGGCGGCGTCGACGCCGAACAGCGCGGTCGCAAGCTCGGTCAGCCGGTCCAGCGACGCGCCCAGTTCCGCGGGGTCGGCGGCGTACTGTTCGAGCGCCGCCACTCGCGCGCCCTCGTCGTCCGGCAGCGGGTACGCGGTCTGACTGCGGAACGCCAGCGCGTGCTCGACGACGTCCACGAGTTCGCCGTGCTCGCCGTCCTTCCGGACGTACTCGGCGACGAGGGAGCCGAACGCGCCGGTGTCGACCTCCGCCAGCGGCGTCGCCGTGAACAGCACGCACGCCGCGTCGGGGTGGCGCTCGCGCGCGGCTTCCACGAGGTCGAGGCCGGTGCCGTCGTCGAGGCCGTACTCGGTGACCACGCACTCGACGGCGTGCGCGTCGAGCGCCTCGCGGGCCGCCGCCAGCGACCCGGCCTCGGTCACGTCGAAGCCGGCGTCCGCGAGCGCGGCCGCCGTGCGCTCGCGGGCTGGCGTCTCGGGGTCGACGCAGAGAATCATACGCTCCGTACACTGTGCGGGCCCCTAAAATTCCGTGGTCGGCAGTGCCGGCGCGCCCGCTCGAAGCAGTTGCCGAAGCGTCACGTCAAAAATAGTGACCGTGGTCGAAGCGGCATGTCCCGCGCCGGAAAGCGGTCGGCGGCCCGCGTTATTCGAGGTGGTCGGTCGCGGGCGACCCCGATATTTCGACCTCGCCGTCGAGCGTGCGAACCGGGTACGGGATGTCGATGCCCGCCTCGTCGAAGCGCTCCTTGACCGACTGGACGTACTCGCTGCGGGTCTTCACGAAGTCCGACCGCGAGGGGTTGGCAATCCAGAACCGCGACTTCAGGCCGACGTAGGAGTCCCCGAGCTCGGTCAACCGCACGGTCACGCCGGGGTCGTCGAGGATGTTCTCGTGGGCCTCGGCCTCCTCGACGATGATCTCGGTCGCCTCGTCGATGTCGTCGTCGTAGCCGACGCCGAACAGGAACTGCTGGCGGAGCTTGTCCTTCGCCACCGGGTTCTTGATGACGCCGTCGGTGAGATTCGAGTTCGGCACCGTCAGCAGTTCGTTGTCGAACGTCCGCACGCGCGTGACGCGGAGGCTGATGTCCTCGACGATGCCGGAGTTGCCATCCCACTCGACCCAGTCGTCGACGCGGAACGGCTCGTCCGTGTAGATGAACACGCCCGCGACGAAGTTCTTCACCACGTCCTGCATGGCGAACCCGATGGCGAGCGTCGCCGCCGCGGCGATGGTGGCGAGGCTCGTCAGGAAGTTCCCGTAGCCAGCGAACCCGAACGCCACGGAGACGCCGACGAACAGCACGGCGAAGTTCATGAGCTTCTGCAGGGGCTTGCGGGCGTGCGCGTCGAGGTCGCGGCGGCGGAGCACGCGGTCGAACAGCGGCCGCACGACCGTCTTCCCGACGAGGTAGATGGCGAGGAACGCCGCGACGAAGTAGAGGAACTGCGTGATGGCGCCCGCGTACTGCGGCACGAGGTCCTCGACGAACGGCAGCGGCTCCACTGGCATTACTTGTACACCGCCGTGTTCCCGCGCGTCTCGACGACCTCGCCGCCGGAGAGGTCGGCGAGCCGGTCGGCGAGCTCCTCGGTGGAGCCGTCGCCGCGCGCCGAACGCAGGAACTTCACCTTCACCACGTCGCGGTCGTCGAGCTGGTCCGACAGTTCGTCAGCGACCGCGTCCACGCCCGCCTTCCCCACCCAGACCGTCACGTCGGCCTCGTGGGCTTGCTTCGCTAAGTCCTCGCTCATGTTCTACAGACAGTTCAGGCCGCGATACTTTGAAGCTTGTTGCATCGCGGCCGCTACTCGTAGGGGTACCGGGACTGGTGGCCGCAATCGCAGGTGACGACGACGTGACCGTCCCGCGTGCGGACGCGGGCGTTCCGGCCGGGCACGAGGTAGGCGTCGCAGGCGCCGCAGGTGAACCGCCGGAACTCGCGGGGGAACTGGAGGCGGTTGCGTTCCGCGAGCCGGTGCGCGAGCCGGACGTACTCGCGGGCGCGGTCGTCGTGGCCCTCGCGGGCGGCCCGCCGCGCGAGGTCGTGCAGTCGCTCGATTCGCTCCGCCGCGATGGACATGCCTACGGGGAGGCGCGGGCGACCGAAGACAGTTCCGGTAGGGTTATCGGCGGCCCCCGGTTTGCGTCGGGTAATGCGGGCGCTGAACTACCTCGAGTTCGAGGACCGCCTCCGCGGGGGCATCGTGACGGCGACGCGCCAACAGCGCAAGGCCCTCGGGACGACGGCCGTCGAGGTGGTGGAGTCGCCGTGGCGGGGCGGCGACCCCATGCGGTCGGTGGGGACGCTGCTGCGGGGCGACGGCTACTTCCGCGACTACGACGTCGCGCACTGCAACCTCGTCGGGCCGGGCAGCGTCGCCGTCGCCCGGCACGCCGCGCGCGAGGACATCCCCCTCGTGTTGCACGCCCACGTCACGAAGGAGGACTTCGCCGAATCGTTCCGCGGCTCCTCGACGGTCGCTCCCGCGCTGGAACCGTACCTGCGGTGGTTCTACTCGCAGGCCGACCTCGTGGTCTGCCCCAGCGAGTACACCCGAGGCGTCCTCGAATCCTACCCCGTGGACGCCCCAATCAAGCAGCTCTCGAACGGCGTCGACGTGGAGAGCTTAGAGGGGTACGACCAGTTCCGGGAGGAGACTCGGGAGCGCTTCGACCTCGACGGAATGGTCGTGTACGCGGTCGGCGAGGTGTTCGAGCGCAAGGGCCTCACGACGTTCTGCGAACTCGCCCAAGCGACGGAGTACGACTTCGCGTGGTTCGGCCCCTACGACGAGGGGCCGCAGGCCGGGACGGCCACGCGCAAGTGGGTGAACGACCCGCCCGAGAACGTGACGTTCACGGGCTACATGGAGGACAAGCGCGCGGCATTCGGCGCGGGCGACGTCTACCTCTTCCCCGCGAAGGTCGAGAATCAGGGCATCGCGGTGCTGGAGGCGATGGCCTGCGGGAAGCCCGTCGTCCTCCGGGACATCGACGTGTTCCGGGAGTTCTTCACGGACGGCGAGGACTGCCTGATGTGCTCGACGTTCGCGGAGTTCCGCGAGGCGCTCGAACGCCTCGCCGACGACCCCGACCTGCGCGAGCGCCTCGGCGAGAACGCCCGGGCGACCGCCGAGTCCCACAGCCTCGACCGCGTCGGCGACGAACTCGAAGCCGCGTACCGCGACCTCGCGGCGGGCGTGCCACCGGAAGCGGTCGCGCGCGACGCGGAGGGGTAGCGTGAACGACGACCTCCCGACGGTCGCGGCGTTCACCGACTCCTACCTGCCGACGGTCAACGGCGTCACGTACACCGTCTCGACGTGGCACGAGCGCTGGCGGGCGCGCGGCGGCGCGATGCCGGTCGTCTACCCGCGCGCGGACTACGACGCCGGCCCCGGCGAGTACGGCGTCCCCAGCCTCGGCTTCCCGTTCTACGAGGGCTACCGGATGGCGCTCCCGCGCACGCCCGGCGCCGTCGCGGCCCTCGACGTGGACGTGGTGCACGCGCACACGCCGTTCGGCCTCGGTCTCGCGGGCCTGCGGTTCGCGCGCGCCCACGACCTCCCGTTCGTCGCGTCCTACCACACGCCGACCGCGGAGTACGCCGACTACGTCGTCCCGGACGCCGCAACGGGCGCGGTGCGGCGCGCCAGCGAGCGCTGGGAGCGGTGGTTCCTCGACCACGCCGACCTCGTGTTGACGCCGAGCGAGCGCACCCGCGACCACGTCTGGGACCTCGGCGTGGACGCGCCCGTCGAACCGCTACCGAACGGCGTCGACGTTCGGACGTTCCGGCCCGTGGACGCCGCGGACTTCCGCGCGCGCCACGACCTCCCCGCGGACGCCACCCTCGTGGGGTACACGGGCCGCCACGGCTACGAGAAGTGCCTCTCGGACCTGCTCGCGGCCGCCGAGGGGTTGGACGCCACCGTCGTCTTCGGTGGGGACGGCCCCGCCCGCGACGACCTCGAAGCCGAGGCCCGCGAGCGCGGCGTGGACGCGCGCTTCTTGGGGTTCCTCGACCGCGAGGAGCTGCCGGCGTTCTACGCCGCGCTGGACGCGTTCGCGTTCCCCAGCCCCGTCGAGACCGAGGGCCTGGTCGCGCTGGAGGCCAACGCCTGCGGGACGCCCGTGGCGGGCGTGAACGCGGGCGCGCTCGCCGAGACCATCGACGACGGCGAGACCGGCTACCACTACGAGCGCGGCGACGTCGACGGCTTCCGCGCGGCCATCGAGCGCACGCTCGCCGAGCGCGAGCGCCTGAAAGAGAACTGTCTAGCGCGCCGCGACGACATCAGCGTCGAGCGCGCAATCGACGACCTAGAAGAACTCTACCGCGGACTGCTCTAGTCTTCGAGCGCGTTGGCGATGCGGTCGAGCTTGTTGTTCGTGCGCTCCAGTTCCTTGCGGAGCTGTTCGAGCTCGCGCTCGGCCTTCTCGCTGGTGCCGCCCTCCGAGTCCTCGCCGCGGCCGCCGCCCATTCCCGGCGGGCCGCCACCGCCGCCCATCATGCCTCCCATCATCTGCGCGAACGGGTTGCCGCCGCCACCACCGCCGCCGCCGCCGCCCATGCCCGGCGGGCCGCCACCGCCGCCCATCGCTTCTTCCATGCGCTCGCGGGGGCCGCCCTCGCCGCCCTCTCCGTCGTCTCGCTCCTGCGCGCGCTCTTGGCGAATCTCCTCGACGCGCTCTCGGAACGACTTCTCCTCCTCGCTGCCGTTCTCCTCGTCGGCGTCGGGTTCGTCGTCTGCCATACCAACGCGTTCACCGCCCGCACGGAAAAAAGCCGCTTTCCACCGCGGGGCTCGCCGGAGCTAGAACGCGCCGAGACTCGACTGCCGGTCGCGGTCGCTGGCGCCCTCGGTCACGTCGTAGCCCACGAGGTCGCGCATGTCCACGGCGTACGTCGTGCCGCCGCGCGCCAAGGCGAGCACGCGCCCCTTCGTCCCGAGCACCGTCCCCGTGGCCATCGTCTCCGCGACCGGGCGGGCGTCGAAGTCCATGCCGTAGTCGAAGTCGAAGCGCTCGATGGGGTCGTACTCCGCGACAAGCGCGTCCCACGCCGACTCGTCGACGGCGTCCGCGAACCCCCGAATCTTCGTCGGGACGCGCACGCGGTCGGGAATCGTCTCCGCGATGCCGTACTCGATTTGGCGGGCGCGCTTGCCGTCCTCGACGGTCCGGATGTGGGCCGCGCGGTCGGCGCCCTGCTCGCGCAGCCGGGTGTCCAGCCGCCACGAGCGCGTCACGCCCACCTTGAACGTGTCCGGCGCGAACGCCGCCAGATAGACCGCGTGCTCCTCGTGGCACGACTCCAGTGGCATCGCGCAGTTCCCGATGCAGCGCGCGCACGGCCACATAGAGGTGTGCTCGTCGCAGTACGGCGCGTCCTCGCGCCCGCACGCTTCGTGGACGCCGTCCTCGGTCGCGCCCGCGCAGTGGCGTTCCCCGAGCGTGTACGCCAGCGACTCGCCCGCGACGAGCGGGACGCGCTCCACTGTGCCCTCGCTGGCGACGCGGAGCGCGGCGGGCCCCTCGCCCGGCGTCGTCTCGTACCCCACAATCTGCACGCTCGCGGGTACGCCGTTGTCCGATAAAGCGGTGGCGTTCGCCGCCCGATGACGTGCGTGCCACCCGGTGACGCCGCCATCCGCGAGCGCTTATCCCCGCGGGCCGCCTACGTGTCGGCATGGCAGACGAATCCATTCCCGTCTCCGCGGAAGCGCCCGACAGCCCGTTCCAGACGACGGGCACCGACCACATCACCATCTGGGGGAGCAACGCCGACGACACCATCGCGTTCTACCGCGACCTGCTCGGCATGCCGCTCGTGCTCCGGCAGCCGAACCTCGACGACCCCTCGCAGACGCACCTGTTCTTCGACACCGGCGACGGCCGCATCCTCACCGTCTTCGTCAGCGACGACCGCGCCTCCAACCGCGGCCGCCTCCGCACCCAGACCGGCGGCGTCCACCACCTCTCCTTCTCCATCGCGGCAGCGGACTTCGAGGACGTGATGGAGGCCCTCGACGACGCCGGCCACGGCTACAACGTCTTCGACCGCGGCATCTTCTTCAGCCTCTACACGCAGGACAACAACGGCCTCATCATCGAGCTCTCCGCGGACAAGTACGACATCCCCGACGACCGCCGCGGCGAGGTGCTGGCGACCGCCCAGCGGCTCCGCGAGGAGGACGGCGCGGACTTCGCGGAGGACCGCCACATGAAACAGGCCCTCGAAGAGCTCGGCCTCGACCCCGAGCCCGCGGACCTCCCCGACGCCTCCACCGGCGTCGGCTACTGAACGCGCCGTGCTCACCGACACGCCCGGCATCCACCACGTCACCGGCCTCGTGCAGTCCGCCCAGCGCAACGTCGACTTCTACGTCGGCGTGCTCGGCCTGCGCCTCGTCAAGCGCACGGTCAACCAGAACGACATGCTGCGCTACCACCTCTTCTACGGCAACGAGACCGGCGACCCCGGGACCGTGTTGACGTGCTTCCCGTACCCCAACGAGGCGCCGGGGCGGGTCGGCAAACCCCAGATTTCGGCGGTGGCGTTCGCCGTCCCGCCGGGCTCGCTGCCGTACTGGCGCGGCCGGCTCGCCGCCCACGGTGTCGATGTTGTCGGCACCGACCGGCGGTTCGGCGACCGCGTGCTCCGCTTCTCTGACCCGGACGGTACGAACGTCGAACTCGTCGAGAGCGAGGCACCCGTCGAGCCGTGGGCCGGCGGCGCGGTCCCCGAGGCGTACGCGATTCGGGGAGTCCACAGCGTCACCGCGCTCCCCACGAACCCGTACACGACGGGCGCGCTGCTGGAGACGCTGGGGTTCGACCTCGCGGGCGAGCGCCGCAGCCGCGACGAGACCCGGATTCGGTATGAGGCCGACGGCGAGCACGCCACGGTTGTGGACCTGCTCGACCGCCCGACCACGGAGTTCGGCCGCGAGGGCACGGGCTCGATTCAGCACGTCGCCGTCCGCGCCGCCAGCGTCGACGAGCTCTACGAGTGGCACGACTTCCTGCGTGAGCGCGACTACGACGTGTCCCGCGTCCACGACCGGTACTTCTTCCACTCGCTGTACGTCCGCGAGCCCGGCGGCATCCTCTTCGAGTTGGCGACCGAGGCGCCCGGGCTGACCGTCGACGAGGACTCCGACGAACTCGGCGAGACGCTCGTGCTGCCCGACCAGTTCGCCGACGACCGCGGGCTCGTGGAGGGCCAGCTTCCGCCGCTGTCGGTGCCGTTCGCGGATGACTGACGACCCGCACGGCGGCCAGCCGGTCGTCACGGCGGGCGCGCCCCCGTCCGTCGCCGACGCCGTGGTCGTCCTCTTGCACGGCCGCGGCGCGACCGCGCAGGGCGTCGTGAACCTCGCGGAGCCGCTGTACCGCCACGGCGTCACGTTCGTCGCGCCCGACGCCGCGCGCAGCCGGTGGTACCCGTACTCGTCGTTCGCGCCCGTCGAACGCAACGAGCCACACGTCTCGTCGGCGCTGGCCGCCGTCGACCGCGTCCTCGACGACGTGCGCGAGTGGGGCGTCCCGACCGAGAACGTCGTGCTGTTCGGGTTCTCGCAGGGCGCGTGCGTCGTCAGCGAGTACGCCGCCCGCAACCCCCGCGAGTACGGCGGCGTCGCGGCGCTGAGCGGCGGTCTACTCGGCGAGGAAGTCGGCGACTACGAGGGTTCACTGGGCGGCGCGCCCGTCCTCCTCGGCGTCGGCGACGACGACCCGAACGTCCCCGTCGAGCGCGTCCGCGACACCGCGGGCGTCTTCCGCGACCTCGACGGCGCGGTCACCGAGCGCGTCTACGAGGGCGTCGGCCACGAGGTCACGGACGACGAGTTCGCCGTCGTCCGCTCGTGGCTCGACGGCGTCCTCGGCGACGCCTGACCGGCGTTCGTGGGCGTTCTCGTCGGGCGGCGACACGCGTGTCACCCGGTGGCCCGCCCGTCGCCGAACGTACAAGTAGGTTCCGCGACGAACCAAGTAACGTTGTGAAAGCTACTATCCAGACGACAGCGAACTCGGCCGTCCCGCACTCCGACCACTCCGGCTCCGACGCGGAGGTGCTGGCCTGATGGCGGCCGCCGACCTCCTTCTGCTGGTCGCGCGCGTGCTGTTCGGCGGCGTGCTCGCGTTCATGGGGCTCAACCACTTCACGCAGACCGAGGGGATGACCGGCTACGCCGAGCACAAGGGGCTCCCGGCGCCGAAGCTCTCGGTGCTCGTCTCCGGGGCCGTGCTCGTCCTCGGCGGCCTGTCGGTCGCGGCCGGTATCCTTCCGGTCGTGGGCGCCGTCGCGCTCGCGGCCTTCCTCGTGGTGTCCGCGCTGACGATGCACGACTTCTGGGCGGTCCCCGAGGACCAACAGCAGGACGAGATGACCGGCTTCCTGAAGAACGTCGCCCTCGCGGGCGGCGCGCTCGGCGTCGCGGCGTCCGCCACGACCGGCTGGGCGTACAGCCTCGGCGTCACGCTCTTCTGACGGGTCGGGCGCTCCGCGACCGCGCACTGCGACCGCCGATTCCGGAGGAAACAAGTCGAAATTTTGTTCGTTTCGCGGCCGCAGGGAGCGCACACTCCGAACCAACGCAGTAATTTGACGACTGAACGAATTCAGGTTCTTTTTCTTTGGATTCGTGTGGGTTCGTCCTTATACACTCCCTATACTACTACCACGACCCCATTCGATTAGGCGTTTATACGTCAACCTTTTGTGTAGGAGCGTGGTGTCCAGCGATGTGACGGATTCAATGCCCGAACGTGGAGTAATCTCATCGATTAGTGGTCGTATTCTGCAAGAATTGCACAGCTCCGTGAACTACGTGTCGGCGGCGGCCGCCGCGGGGGGACGCGACGATGCTTGAGGGGGCACTGCTCGCGCAGGCCGACCCCGGCGCCATCGTCAGCGGCGTCAACACGGTGTGGACGCTCGTGGTCTGCTTCCTCATCTTCTTCATGCAGCCGGGCTTCGCGCTGCTGGAAGCGGGGCAGGTGCGGGCGAAGAACGTCGCCAACGTCCTGATGAAGAACCTCATGGACTGGGGGATGGGCGTGCTCGTGTTCTTCGTACTCGGGCTCGGCATCTACGGGCTCGCCGGCCAACTCACGACCTCCGGCCTCGCGCTGGACGTCGGCGCGGCGTTCTCGTACATCAACGACCCGAGCGCGTGGATCGGCTCGTACCTGTTCAGCGCCGTGTTCGCCATGACCGCGGCGACCATCGTCAGCGGCGCGGTCGCCGAGCGCATCAAGTTCAAGGCGTACATCTTCTACTCCATCGGCCTCACGGCGTTCATCTACCCGGTCATCGCCGGGTTCGCGTGGGGCGGTAACGGCCTGCTGTCCAGCGCCGGCTTCCTCGGCCAAGCCATCGGCGTCGGCTTCCAGGACTTCGCGGGCGCGACCGTCGTCCACATGCTCGGCGGCATCGCCGGGCTCGTCGGCGCGTACATGGTCGGCCCGCGCAAGGGCCGCTACGACGCCGAGGGCAACAGCCAGCCGATTCCCGGTCACTCCATCACGCTGGCCGTGCTCGGGACGTTCATCCTCGCGTTCGGCTGGTACGGCTTCAACGTCGGCACGCAGGCCGCCGTCCTCAGCGTCTCCGAGGGCACGCTCGCCTTCAACGGCGCCGCGCTCGGCCGCGTCGCGCTGAACACCACGCTCGGCATGGGCGGCGGCGCGGTCGCCGCCGCGCTCGTGACCGGCTGGTCGGACGGCAAGCCCGACCCGCTGTTCACCGCCAGCGGCCTGCTCGCCGGCCTCGTCGCGGTCACGGGCGCCGTCCCGCACGTCACGTGGTACGGCGGCCTCATCCTCGGCATCATCGGCGGCGCGCAGGCGCCCATCGTCTTCCGCTGGGTCACGGACACGCTCAAGGTCGACGACGTCGCGGCCGTCTTCCCCGTCCACGGGAGCGCGGGCGCAATCGGGACGCTGCTGATTCCGGTGTTCGCGGTCGACGGGTTCTCCGCGACGCAGCTGCTGATGCAGGCGGTTAGCATCGCCGTCATCGCCGTCTGGACGATCGTCACGACGATGCTGGTGTTCAAGCTCGCCGACGTCACTGTCGGGCTCCGTCCCGACGAGGACGACGAGGACATCGGGCTCGACCGCAGCGAACACGGGTACACGGCGTACCCCGAGTTCGTGGACACCGCCGGCGACGGCGGCGTCACGGTCACCAGCGGGGACAGTGCTATGGCTACCGACGGCAGTGGGGTGAACGACGATGACTGAAAGCGACATCGAACTCGTAATCGCGGTGATTCGGCCGGACAAGCTCTCGGAAGCCAAACAGGCGCTGGCTGAGGTCGGCGCGCCCAGTCTCACCGTCTCGGACGTGAGCGGGCGCGGCAGCCAGCCGGCGATGACCGAGCAGTGGCGCGGCGAGGAGTACACCGTCGACCTCCACCAGAAGGTGAAAATCGAAATCGTCGTCGCTGACATCGACGCCGAGGAGGTCGCGGAGGCGCTCAGCGACGCCGCCCACACCGGCGAGCCCGGCGACGGCAAGATATTCGTCGTCCCGGTCTCGGAGGCGTACCAGATTCGCACCGGCGAGACGGGCATCGACGCGGTCTGACGCCGCGGCCACCCTCGATTCTTCGCGTCCGAGTCGCCGAAGTCGCGTGGTTTGGCAAATTCTACCACGTCGAACGAGCGTTATTTATCCCTCCGTGTCTGAGCGTACCACGAGAGAAACACACATGGAAGCGAACGCAACCGTAGAACGCGGACTCCGGGCCGCGCGGCGCAGTCCCGGCGCGGCCGTCGTCTGGGCGGTCGCCGTCGTCCTCCTCTTGGACCTGCTAGCGAAACTCGTCGGCGTCTCGCTGGGCCCCCTCCGGACGCCGTGGTTCTCGCTGTGGTTCGGCGGCGACGTGCCCATCAGCGAGGCCGCCGGGCTGGCGTGGAGCGGCATCGTCATCGGCGCCGTCATCGGCCTCGCCAGCATCGGCCTCTCGCTGACGTACAGCATCCTCAACTTCGCCAACTTCGCGCACGGCGACTACCTCACCGTGGGCGCGTTCTCCGGGTGGGCGGTCACGTACGTCATCGCGGGCGTCGGCGGCCTGCTCGCGCTCGGCGAGACCGCGCTCAACGCCCTCACCGGCCTCGGCCAGTCCCGCCTCGGGGACGCCGACCTCGTCGCGCTGGTGTTGCTGCGGACGCCGCCGCTGGACGCCGGCGCGAACATCTGGCTGTCCCCGCTGGCCATCGTCGTCGGCCTCGTCGTCGCCGTCGGCATCACCGTCGCGGTCGCGCTCGCGCTCGACCGCTTCGTCTACCGGCCGATGCGGGACGCCGAAGGCATCTCCCTGCTCATCGCGTCCATCGGCGTGGCGTTCCTGCTGCGCTATCTCGTCGCGTTCGTGTTCGGGAACGGCCGCCGCATCGTCACGTCCACGGAGAAACTCCCGTCGCTGGACGTCGCCGCCGCCGTCACTGACCTGTTCCCGTTCCTCGCGCCGGCGCGCAGCGCCGTCATCGTCGACCTCCACGAGCTCACGCTCGTCGTGGTCGCGGCCGTGCTGATGGTCGGCCTCCACGTCCTCCTCCAGTTCACGAAGCTCGGGAAGGCGATGCGCGCGATGGCGGACAACCGCGCGCTCGCGCAGGTCACGGGCATCCCGACCGAGCGCGTCATCAAGTCCACGTGGGTCATCGGCGCCGGCCTCACGGGTGCGGCCGGCTACCTGCTCGTGCTCTCGCAGGGCGGGCTCGGCTTCCAGACCGGCTGGCTGCTGCTGTTGCTCATCTTCGCGGCGGTCATCATGGGCGGCATCGGCTCCATCTACGGCGCCATCGCGGGCGGGCTCGTCATCGGGCTGGCGAGCCGGCTGTCGCTCATCTGGCTGCAGGGCGACCTCTCGTCGTTCGCGCGGCCGACCGCGTTCGCGCTCATGATTCTGATTCTGCTCTTCCGCCCGTCGGGCATCTTCGGGGGGGTGGAGACCGCATGAGCGAGGCCGCCACGCGGGACGCCCTTGACCCCGTTCGGGACCTCTTGGCGCGCGACGCCGCGAAAGTCACCGTGATGTTCCTCGGCATCTGGGCGCTGTTCGCCGCGTTCGGCGTCGTGCTCGGCTACGGGAACAACGGCCTGCTCGCGCTCGTCCGCCGCGTCACGTTCCTGTCGGCGGTGTACGGCATCGTCGTGCTCGCGCTGAACATCCAGTGGGGGTACGCGGGCCTGTTCAACATCGGCGTCGCGGGGTTCATGGCGGTCGGCGCGTACACCGCCGCGATGCTGTCCAGCGCGCCCGGCGGGATGCCGCCGGGACTGGGCCTCCCGCTGCCAATCGGCATCCTCGGCGGGATGCTGGCGGCCACAATTGTCGGCCTCGTCGCGGCGCTGCCCGCGCTCCGCCTGCGGGCCGACTACCTCGCCATCGTCACGGTCGCGCTCTCGGAGATCATCCGCATCGTCTACAACACGCCCGCGTTCGCCGACATCACGGGCGGCGCGAGCGGGTTCGACAACCTCCCGACGAGCCCGGTCAACTCTCTGCTGTTGAGTAACCCGTCGAGCACCATCTCCGAGCCGACCGCGCTCGGCGACGTGGTGTTCTCGTTCTTCTCGCAGTTCGGCATCCAGCGGTTCACCGCCATCAACACCGTCTACACGGTCGGCGTGCTGGTGGCGCTACTTATCGTCTACCTCGTCTTGGAGCGCACCGGGAAGTCCCCGTACGGCCGCGTGCTGAAGGCCATCCGGGAGGACGAGACCGCCGCCCAGTCGCTGGGCAAGGACACCCAGAACTTCAAGGTGCGCGCGTTCGCGCTCGGCTGCGGGCTGATGGGGCTGGCGGGCATCCTCTGGTTCGCGATGGGGCCCCGCGCGTCGATTACGCCCGTGACGTTCCGCCCGAACATCACCTTCTACATCTTCATCGCGCTCATCATCGGCGGCGCGGGCTCGAACACCGGGAGCGTGCTCGGCGGCGCGCTGTTCGCCAGCCTGCTGTTCGAGGCGCCGCCGGTCGTCCGCAACATCATCACGGACGCCTTCGCCGTCTCCGCGGACCCCGCGAACCTCATCGAGGCGCTGGTCCCCATCGCCAGCGGCGACCTCGTGCCGCTGGCGGGATTCCTGCTGAACAACGTGGACACGCTCCGGTTCATGGGCATGGGCGTGTTGCTCATCGTGCTCGTGCAGCGCCGGCCCGACGGCCTGCTCGGCGCGCGCAAGGAGACCGCCGCCGCCGTCCCGCTCACGGAGGACACCCGGCCGGACCGCGGCAGCGCCGCCGACAACGGAGGTGGCAGCAATGAGTGACGCGGGCGACGACATCGCCGACGCCGACGTGCCCGAAGACGTCGACCTCCCCGAGGACCTCGAACCCGAGACCGTCGACTCCGACATCGAGGAGGGCGCGAAGGAAGTGCCGCGCGGCCTCCCGCTGCGCGTCGACGGCCTCCGCAAGGAGTTCGGCGGCATCACCGCCGTCGACGGCGCCTCGTTCGAAGTCGAGGAGGGGTCGCTGACCGGGCTCATCGGGCCGAACGGCGCCGGGAAGTCCACGACGTTCAACTGCATCACGGGCGTCCACGAGCCGACCGCCGGCGAGGTCTACTTCCGCGGCGAGGAGATCACGGGCCGCCAGCCCCACGACATCGCCCAGCTCGGGCTCGTGCGCACGTTCCAAATCGCGCGCGAGCTCGACGAGATGACCGTCTTGGAGAACGTGATGCTCGCGCCCGACGGCCAGCGCGGCGAGTCCATCGCGCGCTCGGTCGTTCCCGGCCTGCGCGGGCGGGTCGTCGAGCAGGAGCGCGACCTCCGCGAGGAGGCGTGGGAGACGCTGGAGTTCTTCGAACTCGACCACCTCGCCACCGAGTACGCCGGCAACCTCTCGGGCGGCCAGCGCAAGCTCCTCGAACTGGCGCGCGCGCTGATGACCGACCCCGACGTGATGCTGCTGGACGAGCCGTTCGCGGGCGTCAACCCCACCCTCGAGGAGAAGCTCCTCGACCGCATCCACGACCTCCGCGAGCAGGGACTCACCTTCCTGCTCGTCGAACACGACATGGACCTCATCATGGAGAACTGCGAGCACGTCATCGTCATGCATCAGGGCCGGGTCCTCGACGAGGGGCCGCCCGCACAGATACAGGACAACGAGGAAGTCATCGAGGCCTACCTCGGGGGTGACGTATGAGCGAGCGCGCCTCCCGGGAGTCGTCGCTCCCCGACGGCGAGGACGGCATCCTCGCGGTCCGGAACCTCGACGCGGGCTACGGCGACCTCCAAGTGCTGTCGGACGTGGCGCTGGACGTCCGCGACGGCGAGTACGTCACCATCGTCGGGCCGAACGGCGCCGGCAAGTCTACGGTGATGAAGTCTGTCTTCGGGCTGACGACGTACATGGGCGGCTCCATCACCTTCCAGTCGACGCCCATCCACGAGCTCCCGCCCGAGGAAATCATCCACGAGGGCCTCGGCTACGTCCCCCAGAACGACAACGTGTTCGGCGGGCTCTCGGTGCGGGAGAACCTCGAAATGGGCGCGTACATCCTCGACGACGTGCCCGAGGAGCGCATCGAATCCGTGTACGAGCGCTTCCCGATTCTCGAAGAGCGCGCTACCCAGAAGGCGGGGTCGCTGTCGGGCGGCCAACAGCAGATGCTGGCGATGGGTCGCGCGCTCATGCTCGACCCCGACCTGCTGATGCTCGACGAGCCGTCGGCGGGGCTGGCGCCCGACCTCGTCGACGAGATGTTCGATCGCATCGACCGCATCAACGACGACGGCACCTCCGTGTTGATGGTCGAGCAGAACGCCAAGGAGGCGCTGCGCCGCTGCGACCGCGGCTACGTGCTCGTCAACGGCGAGAACAGTTACATGGACGACGGCGACGCCCTCCTCGACGACGAGGAGGTCCGCCGGGAGTTCCTCGGCGGCTGACCGCTACACCGAACTGAACGTCGAGCCGCCGGTCCGCCCGGACGAACTCGACGGCGCGGCCGGCGCGCCGGCTTCTTTGTCGCCGCTGACGAGGAACGCAGCGACGTTGCTCGCCAGCACGTCGTTGTCGCCCTCGGTCGCGGTGCCCGACGTGAGGAAGTCGGTGTCCCCGACCGCGAGGACGTTCCCGTTGCGCGCGGCGACGGCGTACGACGCCTCGTCGCGCGTGGAGGAAAGCGACACGCCGCTGGCCGTCAGTACGGGCGAGGCGTCCCCGCCGGTGGTCACGGGCGTGGCGTCCGTGAGGATGGCTTCCTCGACGCCCTCGGCGACGCCGCTGTTGCCGGCGGCGTACACGGACTGGAAGTTGTTCGCGTTCTCGGCCATGTCGTAGAGGTAGCCGTCACCGAACGACACGCCGAACGCGGCCGCGAGGTTCGTCGGCTGGCCGGACGCCGACGCGGTACTGCCCGAGGTCAGGCCGGGAATCGAGACGGTCGACGACGTGCTCGTGGTCGTCGGCGGTTCCGCCGCGAGCAGCACGCGGCCGCCGGCGTCCGCGAACGCCTCGACGCCCGCCCGCTCGTTCGACGAGTATGTCGTCGCGGGGCTGGCGACGACCAGCGCGTCCGCGCTCCGGAGCGTCTCGTTGAACGCCGCGCCGGGCTCGGCGCCGATGGTGCTCGTCCCGCCGCCGAACAGCCGGACCTCGTGGCCGGCGGCGACGAGCGCGTCGACGAACGGCTGGAGGGCGTCCTCGCTGACGGCGTTGCCGTGGCTCACGTCGATGACCACGGTCTTCGACTCGTCGCCCGCGGGCGCGGTGACGCTCCCGTCGTCGGCAATCGGCTGGGCGACGAGCTCGCTCGGCTGGTAGGCTGGCGCGGACGGCGACGCCGACTGCGTGGGCGAATCCAAGAGGAGCCCGCCCGCGAACGCCGCCGCGACCACGACCGCCGCGACGACGGCGACGACCGCGACTGCGCGCGCGACCTCACGCGCTCGCATTGGCGGTCACCCCCGTGGCGTCGGCGGCCGCGTCGGTCTCGATGGTCCCGTGCAACATCAGGTACTGCACGGTGTCCACGCCGCGGTACTCGAACACGTCCTCGGTGCTCGCGTCAGCGGGCTCGCCGTCGGTCGCCAGCCCGAGCTGGGAGAGCAGCGAGGACTGCGGCGCCTCCATCCGCACCACGTCGTAGTCGCTGAGGCCCGCGTCGTCGGCGGCGGCCGCGATGGCCGTGTCGACGCCGCCGATTTCGTCCGCGAGGCCGTTCTGAATGCCGTTCGCGCCGGCGTACACTTTCGCGTGCGAGACCTCCTCGCGGGTCAGCTCGATGCGGTCGCCGCGCTCGGCGAACACGGAGCCGACGAACGCGCGCCGCAGCGTCTCCACGCGCTGGCGCACCTCGTCGGGCGTCGACCCGCTGCCCTTGTCCGGGCCGGTCACGACCTCGCCCGCGGGCACGCCGCCGGAGGGGAGGGTGGCGCGCACGCCGATGCTCCCGACAACCGAGGCGGGCGTGACGTAGATGTCGTCGGCGGGCACCGAGGCGTAGTACGACCCCGAGGCCGCGGTGCCGGTCACGCTCGCCACGACGGGCATCTCGCCGGCGGTGCGCTTCACCGCGAGGTAGAGCTGTTCGCTCGCGGACGCGGCGCCGCCGGGGCTGTTCACGTCGAGGACGACGGCCTCGACGGAGTCGTTGTGGCGGGCCTCCCGGAGGTCGTCGACGACCGCGCTCGCGGAGTCGCCCGTGATGGTACCGTGGAGCTCCACGACCGCGACGGTGCCGTCGGGCTCGGTCGCGTACCCCCACGCCTGCGGGGCGAACGCGACGCCGACGACGACGCCGACGACGACCAACACGAGGGTCGCGCCGCGCACGCTCCCGCGGTCGGCGTCGACGCTAGTCACGCCGACACCTCCGCGCTGGCGGACTCGCTGCCGTTCTCGTACAGCGTCACGTCGTCGTACGTGACGGTGACCGACGCCGACTCGCCGTCGGCGGTCGTCCACGACGTGGTGAACTTCAGCGGAATCTCGCGGTCGAGGTCCACCCAGACGGTCCGCGAGACGTTCGTCGCGTCGCCGGTGGCGTTCTCACGCGGCTCCAGTTCGACGACCGCGGTGCGGTGGCCGTCGTAGCTGCGGACGCGCTCGACGGTGACGTCGCTGGTGCGTACCATCGACGCGGCGAGCTCGCCGTAAGCGGCGGGCGTCGCGGGGCTGTCCGCGCCCGTGGCGGCGTCGAAGACCGGGCCGCTGTCGGTCGTCGTGGTGACCGTCTCGCCGGCCCGCGGGCCGGCGCGGTATGTGATTTCTCGTTGTTCGCCGCGGACGGTGACGTTCGCGCTGGTGGTCGCGGTCGAGTCGCCGACTTCGACCGTGCGGGTGACCGTCGCGTCGTAGCCGTTCAGGGCGGCGTATCGCTGTTCGACTGTGTCTCCGACCGCGGCCGCGTCGACGGAGCCGTTCGCGGACAGCCCGCCGATACAGCCCGCAGTCAGGGAGACGACGACGAGGGCGGCCACTGCCGCCGCTCGCATTCGTGTAGCGTGCATAACTCTCCGCGGGGACGTTCCGGACGGACCGTCAAAACACGACGGTGGCGTTCGCAGGCACAGAGAATCCGCGTTCGCCCGGGGAAAAGCGGGTGGTGGCGTTACGCCGAGAACTGAATCTCGTCGAGCGTCTCGATGCCGCCGCCCTCTTGGAAGCCGAAGTATTCGTAGGTCGCGGCGGTCAGGTCGCCGTTGTCGTCGAAGTCGACGGCGCTGGACGCGCCCGAGTATTGCACCTCGGTGCCGTCGGCGGCCATCTGGAGGCCGTCCGCGAGCGTGCTCGGCGTGACCTCCTCGCCCCCGGGGTTGGCGACGTTCTGCATCTCCTCGGCGATGGCGGTGCCGGTGTTCTCGCCGGCGGCCGCGTTCGCCAGCAGGCAGACCGCGGTGGCGTCGAACGCCTGCGACGTGAACACGCCGGGCTCCTCGCCGTACTCCGACTGGTACTGCTCGTCGAAGTAGTCCCGGCCGGGGCCGGCCGCCAGCGGCGCGGTGCCGGTGACGTTGTTCAGTGGGTTACCGACGTCCGCGGGGAGGCTCGACGAGCGCATCCCGTCCGTGACGAGAATCGGCACGTCGGTGTCGAAGTCCGAGTAGAAGTCCCGGAACAGCTGGATGCCGCTCTCCGGGTAGCCGATGACGACCACCACGTCGGGGTTGTCGTTGAGCGCCTGCGAGATGCGGGAGGTGTACGACGACTGGCCCTTCTGGAACGAGACCTCTTGGGCGACCTGCCCGTCTTGGTCTTGGAACGCGGAGTTGAAGCTCTCCGCGAGCAGCTGGCCGTAGGAGTTGTTCACGTACATCGTCGCCGCCGTCGAGGCTTGGTGTTGCTCGACGGCGACCTGCGCGAGCACTTCGCCCTGCAGGGCGTCGGTCGGCGGCGTCCGCCAGATGAGGCCGTTGTCGTCGAGGTCGGTAATCGCCGGCGACGTGCTCGCCGGGGAGCAGCCCACGATGCCCGAGGGGATGAAGACGTTCTTCGCCACGGAGATGGTGACCTCCGAGGACGCCGCGCCCGTGACCGCGGGGTAGCTGCCGTTGCGAAGCGTCTGCGCGGCGGACTGTGCCGCGTTGGGGTCGGTCTGGGTGTCCTGCACGGAGAAGTCCAAGGTGAAGTCCGTCTCGCCCTCCAGCAGGGTCTGCGGGAGAACCGCGCCGTCGCGGATGGGGCCGCCGAGGTCCGCGAGGTCGCCCGTCGTCGGCAGGAGGACGCCGTGCTTGATTGTCCGGCCGCCGCTGTCTCCGCCGCCGCCTCCGGTGCAGCCGGCCAAGCCGGCGATACCGGCGGCACCGATGCCGCGGATGACGTCGCGCCGATTGACTCTTGATGGCATACCACGCATTAACACGTAACTGGTATAAATCGATTCCGGACACGTCACCTTTCACCACGCGTGCTGCGGGATTCTGTCCGTCTGGGGCGCGCAACGGGACGGACGGCCACCCCCGTGGACTTCCGTGTTCTCTACGCGATTGGTCAGCATCCTTTTGGTCGCGCGCGGAGACGACCCGGCATGGAGCCCACGAAGTTTCTGTTCGTCTCCGCGGACGCGGCGCTCATCGGCGACGTGGCGTGGCAGGTCCACGAGGAAGGCCACGACGTGAAATACTACGTCGGGGCCGACTCCGACGAGGAGATAGCCGACGGGTTCGTCCCGAAGACCGACGACTGGGAGGCCGAACTCGACTGGGCGGACGTCGTCGTCTTCGACGACATCTGGGTCGGCAGCGACGTCGGCACCGGCGCGCTCGCCGAGGAACTGCGCGCGGACGGCCACGCCGTCGTCGGCGGCACCCCGAACACCGACCGACTGGAGGAGGACCGCGGCTACGCGATGGAAATCTTGGAGGCAAACGGCGTCAACACCATCGACCACGAGGAGTTCTCGGACTTCCAAGCGGGCATCCAGCACGTCCGCGAGAACCCCGGGCCGTACGTCGTAAAGCCCCTCGGCGAGGTTCAGAACGTCAAGCGCCTGCTGTACGTCGGCAACGACGACGACGGCGGCGACGTCATCGACGTGCTGCGCGCCTACGAGAAGGCGTGGGGCCACCGCATGAAGGGGTTCCAGCTCCAGCGCAAGGTCGAGGGCGTGGAGGTCGCGGTCTGCGGGTTCTTCAACGGCAACGAGTTTGTCGAGCCCGTGAACTTCAACTTCGAGCACAAGCGGCTGTTCCCCGGCAACATCGGCCCCTCCACCGGGGAGATGGGGACGAGCATGTTCTGGTCGCGGCGCAACGACCTCTTCGAGCGCACGCTCGGCCGACTGGAGGGGTGGCTCGCCGACGAGGGCTACGTCGGCAGCATCGACCTCAACTGCATCGTCAACGAGACAGGCATCTACCCGCTGGAGTTCACGCCCCGGTTCGGGTATCCCACGATTACGCTCCAAGAGGAGGCCATCGAGTCGTCCACGGGGGAGTTCTTCGCGGCGCTGGCGAACGGCCGCGACCCCGGCTTCGAGGTCCACGACGGCTACCAAATCGGCGTGCGCGTGGTGCTGCCGCCGTTCCCGTTCGACGACGAGCCGACCTACGACGAGAACTCCCGGAACGCCGCTATCGTGTTCGGGTCCGACGACGGCGACGGTACGACGACGCCGCCGCCGGGCGTCCACATCGAGGACGCCAAGCGCGTCGACGGCCAGTGGCGCGTCGCCGGCGAGTCCGGGATGCCGCTGGTCGTCACCGGGAAGGGCGAGACGATGCGCGAAGCCCAACAGCAGGCCTACGAGCGCGTCGAGGACGTGCTCATCCCGAATCTCTACTACCGCGACGACATCGGCGACCGCTGGGTGGAGGGCGACGGCGACCGCCTGCAGGCGTGGGACTACCTCGGGCCGGCCGACGAGTAACCGAACTCACTCCCCGGGCCACACGGCCAGCGGGCCGTCGGGGAACTGCGCGAGCGTCGGCGCGGCGTCGTCGCCGAACGCGGTGTGGACGAACGCCTGCCAGAGCACGCGCTCGGCGTACGGCCGCGCGTCGCGGTCGACGCCGAGCGCCGCGGCGACCGCGTCCTCGCTGACGGTCGGTCCGGGCGTCACGTCGAGCGCGCGCGGCGCGTCGTCGAGGTCGAGGCCGAACGACGGGAACAGCCGGTAGGTCGCGTCGACCGCGGGGTGGTAGAACGTCCGCTCGCCGGGGTATCGGACGGACAGCACGGGCGATACCGCCATTTTTTCGCCGTCCGCGATGTCCACGCGCCGCTCGCCGAGCGTGAGTTCCCGGCGCTCCCCGCGCTCGACGCGGTGTCGGTCGCCCGCGACCGCGACGACCGCCGCGTCGTCGCCGACGCGTTCCACGCTCACCGCGGGCCGCTCGCTCGCCGCGAGTTCGGCCTCCGTCGAGTCGCCGCCGACCGTCCCCTCCACGACGACCGTGCGGCCATCGTCGTCGGTCAGCGCGGGTGACACCGCCTCGCCGCCGGTGGCCGGCTGGACGCGATAGGGCGTCGCGCAGACGTAGCTCCACTCGCCAGCGGGGGGCACGGCAGCGTCCAGCACGGGCCGCCAGTAGAAGACGCGGCGCTCGCCGTCGCAGGTGTAGGGGACGGCGTCGGGGAAGAACCCGCCGCCGAACCGCGTCGCCTCTAACTCGGGATATTCGAGGACAGCTTCGAGGTAGCGGACTGTCTGCCGGACCGGCGGCCGGCGGTCGTCGGTGCTGGCGCGCGTCCACTCGGCGCCCGCCTCGGTGTCGCGCGTGGCGTCCATCACCGCGGCGTAGGCCGCGAGCGCGCAAAGGCCTGCGTCCGGAGATGTTCGGTGTGGCACGATAGCACACTCGTGCCGCCGAAGATGTTCGACAGAGGTGTCTCCCTCGGGCGGACCGTCTCTCCGCCCGTGGCAGCGACTGGCTCCGGCGTCGGGCGGTGGACGCGGCTGTTCACAGTCGCTGGCGTCGCCTTCCTCGTGGTGTGGAGGGTCGGCCTGCTCGCCGGCCTCCCCGCCCGGAGCGCCGTCGTCCTCGCCGTCCCCGGGTTCGTCCTCCACGTCGTCTTCGGGCACGCCTACCTGCTCGTGCCCGCGTACTTCGGGCGCGTCCACCGGCCCGGCCGACTCCCCGCCGTCCACCTCCTGCTGGCCGCGTCGGGGACGCTCTTACTCGCCGCGAGCTTTCTCCCCGCTGCGCCCGCCGGAACTCGGCTCGCGGGCGCGCTGGCGTGGGCGGGCGGCGTCGTGGCGTTCGTCGCGTCGCTGGCGCGGTCACTGCGCGGCGTCGCCCGTGACCCTTTCGCGGACGCCTCGAACCTCGCCGAGCGCGCCGCCGTGCTCACGCTCCCGGTCCCGTTCGCGTACCTCGTCGTCGGCTCGTACGACCTCCTCGCCGCGACGACCGCCGCCCCGAGTCTGCTCGCGGCGTCGCCCGCGGGCGTCTCGCATCTCTTCGCCGCGGGCGTCGCCGCGCTGCTCGTGTTCGCGCTCGGCGTGCGCCTGCTCCCGCGGTTCCTCGGCGTCGACCCGCTCGCGGCGCCCGCTATTTTCGTCCTCGCCGCGGGCAGCGTCGGCCCCGGGCTGCTCGCGCACTCGCTGTGGGGCGGGTGGCTGTTCCGCGTCGCTGCGGCAATCGAGAGCGCGGCCGTCGTGGCGTTCTTCGCGCACGCGGTCGTCCTGTTCGCTCGGTCCGACCGCCGCAGGGTCGGCCTCGACGCCATCCTCGCCGGTCTCGGCGCGGGGGCTGTGGCGGTCGCCGTTGCGGGGGGCGTCGCGGCGGGCTGGCTCTCCCCCGCCCGCATCGGCGCGCACGTCGCGCTCGTGCTCGGTGGCTTCCTCGCGGTCACCGTCGCGGGCTTCCTCGTCCAGTTCTACCCGCCGAGCGTCACCGACGCCGCAGGGACCAGCGAGACGACGACCAAGGCCGCGCTCGCCGCGCTCCTCGTGGGCGCGGTCGCGGAAGCCGTCGGGCTGGCTGTCGGCGCGCCCGTGCTGGCGACTGCTGGCCGCGTGACCGCCGCCGGGGGCGCGGTTGTCCTCGCAGCCGTCCTCCTCGCGGTCGTCGCGGCGCTCGCGTCGCGCTGAGCGCCCGCCGAACATGTCCGCACACAGCCCTTAGTTTAGGTGTGCCTAATCAGTCGGTGAGGTGTTCCAGCCGCGATGGCAGACGTGACCCACGAGCAGGCCGGTACAGTCGCCGACGAACTCTTCGACAAGTACCTCCTCCCGAAAGCCGCGCTCACCGTCATCCTCGCGGCGTCGCTGGTCGGGACCGCGCTCACCCTCGACCTCACGGACCGGTGGTCGCCCGCGCTGGCGCTCGCCAAGTGGGGGTACTTGGTCGCGCTCGGCGTGCTCCTCGGCGGCCTGCTGTGGAAGCACGGCTTCGTCCGCCCCGGCGACGTGGACGCGGCCGCCGACTACTGCGCGGAGATGTACCGGCGCTTCGACCGCATCGCCGCCGGCGCGCTCGCCGTGCTCGCCGTCTCCGGCGTCGCGCTGCTCGCCGTCGTCTACGCCGACGCCCCGCTCGCGCTCCGCGGCGGCCTCGCCGGCGCGCTCGCGCTCACCGTCACCGCGGGCGCAATCGACACCCTCGACGACGCCCCCGTTCCCGAGCGCTTCCGCACGGTCGCTGGTAGGCTCGCGCTCGCCGGTGCGGTGCTCACGGTCGCGCTGTCCGCCGCCGCCGACGTCGCGCTCGCGGGCGGCGGCATCGTCCCGACGGCCTCCCGCGCGATTCACCTGCTCGCGTTCGGCGCGTGGGTCGGCGGCGCCGTCTGGAACATCTTCGTCGCCGTCCCCACCGGCCAACTCCGGCCGACGCCGCCGGTCGTGCGGGCGGCCGGCGAACAGCTCGAACGCTTCCGGTGGACGGTGCGGTTCGTCATCCCGACGCTCGTGCTCACGGGCGTCTTCCAGTCCGTGGACGCGCTCGGCACCAGCCCCGGCACGTACGTCGGCACGACCGCCGGGCTCGCCGTGCTCGCCAAGCTCGCGTTCGTCGCGGTCCTATTCGTCATCTTCCTCGCGTGCCCGATGTGGCGCGCGTGCTCACCCATCGACGGCGTCTGCGACCTCGCGGAGATGGACGGGGAGGTGGCCGACTGATGCCGGACCTCGACGTTCCCGACACCGCCCCCGACGCCGACCCCGACCGCACCGTCGACAACCGCGGGCGGGGCTGCGCGAACGGCATCGTGCGCGTCCAGCGCGCGCTCGAGGACCTCCCGCCGGGGTCGGTGCTGGAGATTCACAGCACCGACCGCCGCGCGACGACCGAGTACCCGAAGCTCGCCGCCGAGACCCCCCACGAGCTGCTCGCCGTCGTCGAGAGCCGGTGGCGCGTCCTCCGCAAGCAGTACACCACCTACCTCGAAATCCATGAGTGACCTCGTCGACCCCGAGACCGACCCGACGCCGAGACGCGGCACCGACCGGACGAACTGGCAGCACCTCGCGGACGCCGACCCCATCGCGGTCCGCGACCCGCTGGCGGAAGTGCTGGGCGTCGTCCCCGAGGGCGACCCGCTGGTCGTCGGCTTCCCCGAGGTCGTGCTCGCCGCGGGCCACGCCTGCCCCGCCGTCGCGGGCGCGTACCGCACTACCCAGCTCGCGCTCGCCGACCTCTACCCCGACGGCCTGCCCGTGCGCAGCGACATCGCCGTCGAGGTCGGCGGCGAGCCCGACGACCACGGCCTCGGCCCGATGGCGAACGTCGTCAGCCACGTCACCGGCGCAGACCGCGAGACCGGGTTCACGGGCTTCGGCGGCTACGGCGGCCGCGAGAACCTCCTGTCGTTCACCGACCTCGACGGCCCGGGGCGGACGTTCGCGTTCCACCGCCTCGACACCGACGACAGCGTGCGCGTCTCCTTCGCGCCCCACGCCGCCGGCATCACCCCGCCCGGCGAGGACGGCGGCGGCGTCACAGACCTGATTCCGAAGCTCGTCGCGGGCGAGGCCACCGACGCCGAGCGCCGGCGGTTCTACGACCAGTGGCACAATCGCATCCAGCGCATCCTGCGCGCCACCCCCGGCGAGGACAGCCCGTTCACACTCCACCACCCCGACGACTGACGACCTGCTTCTGTCGCGGCCGCGCGCCGTCGCGCGACCCCCGGTTCGGCGAGTACGCTTAACTGCGTGCTGGCGGCACTCCGAAGACATGTCCGACTCCGCACCGCCGGACGCCCGCCGGCGACGCCTCCCCGGGTACGCCGTCGCCGCGCTCGGCGCGGCGCTGTTCGCTGTGCCGCTGTACGACGTCTGGGACGACACCACCGCGCTCGGCTGGTCGCTTCTGCCGTCGCTCGCTGAGAACGCCACGCTGTTCGCGCTCGCCGCGCTCCTCGTCGCGGGCGGCGTCTGGCTCGCGCGCTCGTCGGCCAGCCGCGACCACGCCAACACGGTCGCGGCCACGACGTTCGCCGGCTTCGCCGCGACCGGCGCGCTGTTCGCGTGGATTACCGGCGTCCAACTGTGGGCGATGGGCGCCCTCAAGCCGTACGTCATCGCGCTCGACGCCGTCGTCGTCGGCACGCTCGGCTCGTTCGGCATCGGCGTCTACCGCGCGCGCTCGGCGCGCCGCCGCCGCGACCTGCGGGTCGAACGCAACCGCCTCGCCGGCCTCTTCGAGAACACCAGCGACGCGGTCGCCACCGTCGAACTCGCCGACGGCTCGCCCACGGTCTCGTCGGCGAACGAGCGCTTCCGGGAGACGTTCGCCCACCCGGACGCCGTCGTCGCGGACGCCGCCCGGCTCGCCGACACGTCGCTGTCGTCGCTGTTCGACGCCGACCACAGCGGCGAACCGACCACCCGAGAACTGGCGTACAGCGACGACGCCGGCGTCAGCGATGTCGCCGACGCCGGGGACGCCCGGGAGTTCATCTTCCAGTTCGTCCCCTACGACACCGACCGCGGCCGGACGTACGTCTACGTCGTCGCCACCGACGTGACCGAGCAGAAGCAGCTCGCGCGCGAACGCGAGGCCAACGAGCGCCTCGACCTCCTCCACGAGTACGCCTCGAAGCTCGTGAACGCCGACAGCCGCGACCGCGCCGCCGAACTCGCGCGCGAAGCCGTCGACGCCCTGTACGCGCCCGCCGCCGTCCGCGTCGTGCTCGACGGCGAGGTCCTCGCCGGCCCCGCGGACGCCGACGCCGCGCTGGACACGACCGTCGCCGTGGGCGACCGCGGCCGCATCGAACTCGCCGCCGACCTCGCCACGCGCGAGCGCAACGCCGTCAGCGTGCTCGCCACCCACCTCGACGACGTGCTCGGTCGCCTCGACTACGAGCGCGAACTCGCCGCCGAGCGCGAGGAACTGGACTTCATCAACCGCACGCTCCGCCACAACCTCCTCAACGACCTCCAAGTCGTGAAGGCCCGCCTCCAGACCTTAGAGACCGCCGACGACGAGACCCTTGCCGACCACCGCGAAGTCCTCCTCGACCACGTCGACCGCATGGCCGATTTCGTCCAGACGATGCGCACCTACACGAAGTCGCTCGTCGAGGACGGCGAACACGTCCTCGAACCGGTCGACCTCCGGCCCGCGCTGGAGGCCGTCGCGGACGGCACGCGCGCCGCCTACGGTGACGCCACCGTCTCGCTGGGCGACGTTCCGGTGGTCGCCGTGAGCGCGGACGAACTCCTCGAACCCGTCTTCGAGAACCTCCTCAAGAACGCGGTCGAACACAACGACAAGGAGACGCCGCGGGTCCACGTCGACGCCGAGCGACACGGCGACTGGGTGACCGTCCGCGTCGCGGACAACGGTCCCGGCATCTCCGACGACCGCAAGGACGCCGTCTTCGACCGCGGGGAGCTCGGCGAGCACAGTTCCGGCAGCGGCTTCGGGCTGTTCCTCGTGCGCAAGACCGTCGAGTCCTACGGCGGCGGCGTCGAAATCGAGGACAACGAACCCACGGGCACCGTCGTCCGCGTCACGCTCCCCGTGGCGTCGGCGTGACTACCCCTCGGCGTCCTCGACGACCTGCAGGAGCTCGGCCATCTGCCCGTCCTCGGCGGCGTCGAGCTGCTCGGTGGCCTGCTCGCGGACGCGCTCCAGTTCCGCCTGCAGCCGCTGGAAGCGCTCGTCGTCGGCCAACTGTGCGTCGTCGTAGCGCGCCTCCAGCTCCGCGACCTTCGAGCTGAGCGCGTACAGCGCCCGCAGCTCTCGCGTGTAGTTCGCGCGCTCCAACAGCTCCCGGGTGGCGTCGACGACCTCCGCGCGGTCCACGGGCTTCTCCAAGTACATGTCGTACTCCAACTCCACCACGTCGAGGTCCGGCTCCAGCGCCGTCAGCATCGCCACGCGGGCGCTCCCGTCGCGCTCCCGAATCCGCGCCAGCGTCTCGTCGCCGGAGAGCTTCGGCATCCGCCGGTCGAGCAGGACAGCGTCGACGTGCGGCCCGAACGCTTCGAGCGCCTCTTCGCCGTCGGTGGCGACGACGGCGTCCCAGTGCTGGTCGATCCAGTGGCCGACGGACTCCGCGAACTCGGCTTCGTCGTCCACCACGAGCACCGTGTGGTCGTCTGCGAGCGCGTCTTCGCTCGACGACCCGCTGCCGTCGGTCTGTGCGGGCGGCCCGCGAGCCGCGGAACTGTCGGCTGTCATATCCTTCTAGTGGTGGGGCCCCCCTAAAACTGGATTGGCCGTCAGGTTACACGACCCGCGCTACTCGCCACCGCGGTCGAACTCCTCGCGGAGCAACTCAGCGGCCTCGCGGACGCCGCCGGCGGACGCGAGGTAGCTCGCGCCCACGCCGGACTTGACGGCGTTCGCCGCCGCGCCGCGGAACACGCTCGGGCCGACCTGCGCGACCGCGCCGTCCCCGACGCTCACCAGCCACCCCGGCGAGTCGAACGTGTACCGGTCCAGCCGCGGCCGGAACCCGTCGTCGCGCTCCCGCGCGTCCGCGACGAGCGTCTCGACGTTCCGGGCCGCAACCTTCGCCTCGCGGACGGCCGCCTGCGCCGACGCCGGCACCGCCGCGCCCTCGGCGTCCACGACGCGCGCGGCGTCCCCGAGCAAGAGCGTGTGGTCGTCGGCAGCGAGGTCCGCACGAACGTCCACGCGCTCGCCCCCCAGCGCGTCCGGGCCGCGGATGCCGCCCGTCCACACGAACACGTCGTAGGGCACGTCGCCGTCGCCGGTCTCGACCGCCGTCTCCGTCGCCCGCGAGACGGTGACGCCGGTGCGCACGTCCACGCCCTCGCGGTCGAGTTCGTCCCGGACCGCCTCCCGGAAGCGCTCGGGGAACGACGGCGCGACGCTCTCGCGCTGTTCGAGCAACACCACGTCCACGTCGGCGTCCGCCTCGCGCGCGAACGCCGCGAGCTCGCCCGCGGTCTGCACGCCCGAGAGCCCCGCGCCGCCCACGACCGCGGTGCCGCCGCCCGACTCCGCGAGCGCCTCGAACTCGCGGCGGATGCGCGCGGCGTCGGGCAGCCGCTTCAGCGGGACCGCGTGCTCCTCGACGCCCGGCAGGCCGTAGAATGCGGTTTCGGCGCCGAGACAGACCGCCGCCACGTCGTAGTCGAGGGCGGAGCCGTCCGCGAACGCGACTTCGCGTGCGTCGCGGTCGACGGACTCGACAGTTGCGACTTCCACGCGCGCTCGGTCGAAGATGTCGTCCAGCGGGACGACGACGTCGTCGGCGAACGCCGGGCGGCGTATCGCGCGGTGGAGCTCGTGCTGGACGAGGTGCTCGCCCGTGTCGTCGACCACCACGAGGTCCACGTCCGCCGGCAGTCGGTCTTCCAGTCGGTCGGTCAGGACGACGCCCGCGTAACCACCGCCGAGTACGACGACGCGCATGCACGTGGGTACGCCGTCCAGCGCCAAAACCGTACCCGCCGACTCAGAACAGCGCGTCGCTCTCGTCGAGGACTTCGGCGGGGCCGCCGACCTCCCAGACGTCCGTCTCGACGCCGCACTCCGCGATTGCGGCCTCGACCTCGTCGGCGTGCTCGGCGCGCGTGTTCACGTAGACGGTCGCGCCCGTGTCCGTCGAGAAGTAGACGGGCACGTCGTCCTCGCTGCGGAGGTCGCGGACCGCGTCGAACACTTCGATGGTGTCGGGCTTCCAGTAGACCCAGCCCGACGGGCCGGTCATCGTCGTCGCCGCCAGCGACAGCGAGTCGTGCTCGGCGGTCTCGAAGACGCGCTCGAAGTCGCCCTCGCGGAGCGCGTCGCGGGCCTCCGCCAACTGGGCGTGGATGTGCGAGAGGCGCGCCTCGAACATGTGGCTCTCCGCGGCCTCGGCGTGGGCGTGCCCAGTCTCCTTGTACGAGGGGACTTTCGCGATGACGATGCGGAGGTCGTCGACGAACTCCTCGGGCACGTCGAGGCGCTCGCTCCGGCAGTCCTCGTCGTTCAGGCCCGTGTGGAGGTCCGAGAACCCGCCCGTGACCGCGCGCGCCGCCGACGCCGACCCGCGCCGCGCGATGGTCGAAATCTCGGGCAGCGAGAGGTCAAGTCCCGCCGCCTCGGTGGCCGCGCGAGCCAGCGCCGCGAACCCCGAGGCCGACGACCCGAGGCCGATGTTCGACTGGAAGTTGTTCTCGCTCTCGACGCGCACGCGGTCGTCGACGCCCGCGCGGTCGCGGATCTCGTCCACGACCTTCCGGATGCGGTCCGCGCCCGACCCGTCCACTTCGTCGCCGTCGATGACGTAGGTGTCTTCCTCGCGGTCGGGGTCGAACTCGACGGTGGTGGTGGTGTTGCTCGGCGCGGTGCAGACGCTGATGGAGTCGTGGTACGGGAGCCGGAGGTCCTCGTCCCGCATCCCGTGGTACTTCACGATGCCCTGAATCGGGTGGGCTCGCGCGGTCGCTTTCATACCCCGATGGGTGTCTGTCGCGCGCATAAACGTCCCGGAAGCCGGGCGGCCCGCGACCGGTTCCGTTACACCGAAAGGCTCGCCGGCCGACCTCCGGGTATGGGAACGCCGCTGGAGTCGCGCGAGGCGCAGGTCGAGGCAGTCATCGACCGCCTCAGCGACGAGTACCCCGACCCCGAGATTTCGCTGAACTTCTCGAACCGCCTCGAACTCCTGATTGCGGTCGTCCTCTCCGCGCAGTGCACCGACGAGCGCGTGAACAAGGAGACCGCCCACCTCTTCGAGAAGTACGGGTCCGCCGAGGACTACGCGAACGCCGACGAGGCGGAACTCGCCGAGGACTTGAACTCCATCACGTACTACAACAGCAAGGCCGGCTACATCAAGAGCGCCGCGCGGGCCATCCTCGACGAGCACGACGGCGAGGTGCCGGACACGATGAGCGAACTCACCGACCTCTCCGGCGTCGGCCGGAAGACCGCGAACGTCGTGCTCCAGCATGGTCACGACATCACGGAGGGCATCGTCGTGGACACGCACGTCCAGCGCATCTCGCGGCGCCTCGGCATCACCGAGGAGGAGCGCCCGGAGGCCATCGAGGAGGACCTGATGCCGGTCGTCCCCCGCGAGCACTGGAAGAACTACACGCACTGGCTCATCAGCCACGGCCGCGACACCTGCACCGCGCGCAACCCCGACTGCTCGGCGTGCGTGCTCGAAGACCTCTGCCCGTCCTCGAAGCGCGACAGCGACACCGACCTCGCGGACGGCAGCGAGTGGTAGCGCGACGGTAAGCGCTCGTTTTCCTCTCCGGTCGGAGACTCAAATCGGGGCTTTAGCTTTAGGAGGTGCTTTGAGGGAGCGACGTGTAGCCGAGCGTAGATGGCTGGGAACCGCCTACTCCCGTCGCGGTCGACCGTCGAGCGCGGCGACGGCTCGCGCGTGGTCGGCATCCGCGAGGACGCCGCCGACGAAGTGTTCGAGGCGCTGTCGTCGAGCACCGCCCGCGAGATTCTCGCCGCGCTGTACGAGGAGCCAGACACCGCCTCCAGCGTCGCCGACGAGGTGGGGACGTCGCTCCAGAACGCCACCTACCACTTGGAGAAGCTCGTGGACGCCGGCCTCGTGGAGGTCGCGGACACGTGGTACTCCGAGCAGGGCCGCGAGATGAACGTCTACGCGCCCGCCTCCGAGTCGCTGGTCGTGTTCGCGGCCGAGGAGGACTCCGGGCCGTCGCTGAAAGAGCGGCTGCTGCGCGCGCTCGGCGCGGTCGGCTTCCTCGGCGTGGCGAGCCTCGTCGTCCAGCGGCTGTTCGGCAGGCGGGCGTCGCCGGACTACCGGACCACGGGCGGCGACGCGGGCGCGACGCCAGCGCCGGCGACCACGCAGGGCGGGGACGTCGGCATCATGCAGGAAGGAGCCGAGACCACGAAAGCGACGACGACAACAGTCGCCGAGGGCGCGCAGTCCGCGGCGCAGGGTATCCCGCCGGGCGTGTTGTTCTTCGCGGGCGGACTGCTCGCGCTCGCGGTCGTCCTCGCGTACGTCTGGTACCGCCGGCGGTAGTCAGAACTCCGTCTGGTACTTCGTCACGAACCGCGCGACGCCCAGCACCCACGCGACCAGCCAGCAGAGTACGTACCCGACGACGCCCGCGCGCAGGCGGAGCCGCCAGTCGCTCATGTTCTCGTGAATCTCGTCGAGGTCCACGTCTTGCTCGGGGTCGTGGTAGAGGTTGTACTCGCGTTTCGCGCGCAGGATGGGGACGATGCCGGTCAGCGCGAACGCCAACAGCGCGTACGCCTGCACGCCGAAGAACGCGTGCAGCACCGCGAACCCGCCGAGCTGGTCGAACAGCGCCGGAATCATCCACACGACGACCGGGACGGTGTTGAGCACCAGCCCCACGAAGATGTACGCGAGGTGGTGCCTGAGCGTCCCCCACGTGACGGTGTCGGCGTCGATGATTATCCACGCGCCGTAGAGGTAGCACGGGAAGCTCACGGTGACCAGCAGCGCGGCGACGCTCGCCACCGCCACGTCCTCGACCATGCCGAGTGGTTCGCCCGACGCGACTAAACGCGTTCGCTTCGTTCCCTCCGCGCGGAAATCACGGTACGCCCTCACACAAGACGTTTACTGTCCTCGGCCGCACGCCCAGCCACGGCCCCGACGCGACTCGCCGCAGTAGCCCTCCTCGTCGCCGTCGCCGGCTGTACCGGGCTCGCGCCGACAGACGGTCAGACGGCGACCCCGACGACCGTCCCCGCGACAACGCCGACCAGCGACGCGACCGCCTCGCACACGGGCGTCGGCACGTCGCACGCGCCCGAACACCTCACGGTGCGCGCCAGTGCGGGCGTCGAGAACGTCTCCGTGACGCTGGCGCCCGACGGTGACGCCGCCACCTACGAGGTCGCGCCCGGCAGCGAGGTCGACCTCACGCAGGTGATACACGACCACGGGCACGACGTGCGCGTGGTCGTCGAGCGCGGTGACGAGACGGTCTACGACGAAACCGTAGCCGAGTACGAGTACCACAAGGTGACTGTCAGCGAGAACGACACCGACGTCACGATGGCTGTCGTGTAGGTCGGAAGCGTTTACCCGCTTCACGCGCAACTTCGAGGTGATGACTGACTCCAACGCCGGCGGGGGCGACCAGCCCGCGCCGGACGAGGAGCCCGACGCCGAGACGCCGGCGGACCTCCGAGAGCAGGTCGACTTCGAGGAGTTCGGCCCGCAGGAGATGGCCGAGCTGTCCGCCGAAGAGTGGGAGGCGGCCTTCGACCCGGACACGTGGATCACGGGCGAGCGGCTGCTCGACCGCGTGGAAGACGACCTCCGGCACCGGGTCGCCACCCGCGACGTGTTCGCGGTCGTCGAGCGCGACAGCATCGACGGCGACCCCGTCGTGCTCGCGTACTCCGACGAGGGGTACGCGGTCGTCTACGCCGACGGCACCGTCGAGGGCAGCGGCACCGTCCTCCGGGACGTGAAGCCGACGGTCGCGCTCTGCTCGATGGACGACTACGACGTGCCCGACGCGCCCGAGAACGCCGGCCTCCCGGACCCGCAGGAGGTCCCCGAGGGGAGCGGCGGTCTCGGGACGACGCTGCTCCAGTACATCGGCCTCGCGCAGGTCGTCGTCGGCGTCCTCCTCGTGCTCTCGCCGTTCGTCTACGACCCGCTCGTGCGGTCGTGCCCCTCGGTCCCTGACTCGGCCGCGCGCGCCTGCTCGGTCGCCGGCACGACGCTGGAACTGTACCCGCTCGGGAACTCCGCCGTCATCGCCGCCATCGCGGGCGTCGGCTTCGTCCTGTTCGGCGCGCTGATGCTGGTCATCGTCGCCAACGCCCGGCTGTCCGACCGGTTCCGCTCCGAGGAGTTTCGGAACCGCCTACGGTCGGCGGGTCTCGGGGACGGCGAGCGGCCGTCGTTCGTCCCCGAAACGGACAGCCAGCAGGACCACTCCGAGGCCCCCTGAACGCCGGTAGAACCGGCGTACGGCGGTCTCGACCCGCGCGGCCATCGGTGGGTTTATGCGGTAGCCATCCTGACTCACGACTGTATGAAGAGGCGGGACTTTCTGAAGATTGCGACCGGTTCGGCCGGCGGCGCTGCAGCCATCGGCGCAGCCGGCGCTCGGTCGTCCTCCACGTCCGCCGCCGTTCAGGAGGGCGAAGGAAACAACACCACCTCCGGGAACGGCACGTCCGGAAACTCCACGTCCGGGAACGCCACGACGTCGGAGGGCGACTCGGGCGAGGGCGGAGGGCTCCCGGGTGCGGGGACGACGAAGACCGTCACGGTCGGCCCCAACGGCCAGCTCGTCTTCGACCCCGAGACCGTCTACATCCAACCGGGTGCGACGGTCGAGTGGGAGTGGGGCTCCAGCGGCCACAACGTCGCCCCCGACAGTATCCCCGAGGGAGCGTCGTGGGGCGGCCACGAATCCCTCGAAGACTCCGGGTTCACGTACTCGCACACGTTCGACGGCCCGACCGGCGAGTACAACTACGTCTGTACGCCCCACGCCGGCGCCGGCATGGTCGGCACCGTGGTCGTCAACGAGAGCGGACAGGCACCTGGCGGCGGAGGCGGCGAAGCCGAGCTCCACCCCGAAGAGATGGGCGTGCCGTTCCAGGCACACTTCGTGGGCATCGCGACCATCCTGATGATGATCGTGTCGCTCGTCTACGCCTTCTTCGTCCTCAAGTACGGCGAATCACAGCACGCGAGCGCACCCAACAAAGAATAAATGTCATCGAAAGGCTCCAACTACGGCGACATCCACCGGTACGAGCCCGCCCGCGAGAGCACGGCGGCGACCGTCGCAATCGTGTTGCTGACGCTCGTCGAAGTCGCGTTCGTCGCGGTGTTCGCGTACGGGCTCGTCACGGGCTGGGGCGTCGACCCCGTCGGGAACATGTACCTCGGGTTCCTCCTCGCGGCCATCTTCATCGACCTCTCGTTCGTCCTGCTCCTCTACCGCAAGGAGTTCCTGCCGGACGTGATGATCGTGAAGAAGCGCCGCCGCAAGTGGGAGGACCTCTACGTCCGCGAGGACCAGGTCGACGGCGAGTCCGCGTTCGGTGACGTCAGCGAACAGTTCAAGAAGGCAGTCTACCCCTACTACGAGAAATAACTATGTCTGACAAGTACCCAGAGAGTTCGGGGCGTCGCCGGTTCGTGAAAGGCGTCGTCGGGAGCGCTGGCGTCGCGGGCATCGGCACCGCGGGCGTCGCCAGCCTCGACGCGGTCACCAACCAGACGGGGACCGGCGGCGGCCAGACGACGTACTTCGGCGTCGAGAACGTCGGCGGGCCCGCGCCGCGCGGGATGCCGATGGTCCCCATCGAAATCGACGACGAGGGATACCTCCGCGGCGTCTACCCCGAAGTGCAGGAAGTCGAACAGCAGGGCGAGACGGCCCAAGTCGCCCGCCAAGAGCTCGGCGGCATGACCTACGAGGTCGACTGGTACCAGTACTGCGGTATCCAGGACTACCAGGGCCTCCAGCCGAGCTACGACGGTGACAACTACTTCCGGTACGCGGGCGGCGCGAGCTCCTACGAGTGGCAGCCCTCGTCCGGCAAAGTCAGCGTCGACGACTTCGCCGACTACGATACGTGGGCGAACGACTACGGCGAGGCCGGCATCGGGAAGCCCGCGGCGGTCACGTGGCGCTCCCAGGACACCGACAACACGATTCCGGTGCAAGTCATCCGGAGCACACTCCTCGAGGACGCCGTCGAGGACGCCGACGGGGACGTCGGTGAGTGGCTGGACGCCGCCACGCAGAACGGCTTCATGGCCTTCCTGAGCAAGTGTACGCACTACTGCTGTGTCCCCGGCTACCGGTCCTCGGACTACGAGGGCGCCGGCGACCAGATTTACTGTGCGTGCCACCAGTCCGTCTACGACCCGTACAGCATCGTCAAGCGTAGCTTCACGGCGTACCCGCGCCCGGAGGACGGATAGATGAGCGTCGAACGCAAGGACGACCACGACCACGGCGCGTGGCTCGAAGAGAAAGACCTCACGCCGATCGAGCACACGTTCCTCGCAACGCTCGTGTGGCTCGACGAGCGGCTCCGGCTGGTCGACTACCTCGAACTGCTGGAGACGCTGTACTACCGGGTCAACCTCCAGATGCCGAAGAGCCACACCGAGCAGTACAACCTCGACAACAAGTTCTGGTACTGGTACCCGCTGTACTCGCTGGGGTTCTTCTCGACGCTCGCGTACGTCGTCGCGGCGATATCCGGCGCGCTGCTCGGGTTCTACTACTCGCCGTCGACGGCCGCCGCTGCGTCCTCCAACATCGAGGGCGCGACCGTCGCGTACAGCATGGTCGCGTCCATCATGACGGACCTGAACTTCGGGTTCTTCCTCCGGTCGCTGCACCGGTGGGCCGCGCAGGTGATGACCGCCGCGGTGTTCCTCCACATGCTCCGCGTCTACTTCACGGGCGCGTACAAGGAGCCCCGCGAGGTCAACTGGATCGTCGGCATCGTCCTGCTCAGCCTCACGATGGTCTTCGGGTACACCGGCTACCTGCTCCCGTGGGACCAGCTGGCGTTCTGGGCGGGGCAGATCGGCGTCGAGATGAGCCTCTCGATTCCGCTCATCGGCGAATGGGTCGCACAGCTCGTGTTCGGTGGCTTCTCGCCGGGCCAGCCGACACTCCAACGCATGTACATCTTCCACGTGTTCCTGCTCCCGTTCGTGGTGACGACGGTCATCGCCATCCACCTCGGGCTCGTCTGGATGCAGGGCATCGCGGAACCCCACTAAACCAATGGCAGACGACGAACACACCGACGACGCGGCTCGCACCGACGGTACGGGCATCGTTCCGCCGGACGACGAGACGCCGACGTGGCGCGAACGCAAGGAGCGCACGACCGGCCTCTCCCGGCTGACCTACGAATACTTCGAGCGCTCCCGGCGGGAGGACCAAGACCTCCGCGAGGAGTCCGACTACGTCGAGCGCGACGTGCTCGCGTTCCCCGTCTGGCCGCACGAGCTCATCCGGAACCTCGCGCTCACGAGCTTCTTCGTCGGGATGATCTTCTTCCTCGCGTCGACGCTCCCGCCGCACCTCGGCGCGCCCGCGAACCCGAGCCAGACGCCGAGCATCATCCTGCCGGACTGGTACCTCTACTGGTCGTTCGGCCTGCTCAAGCTCGGGCCGCTGAACCCCGAACTCGCCATCCTCGGCGGCGAGAAGCTGATGGCCGACCGGACGTACGGCGTGGTTGCGAACCTCGTCGTCGTCGGGTTCATCGCCATCGTCCCGTTCCTCAACAAGGGGAGCGCGCGCCGCCCCGTCGAACAGCCGTTCTGGGCGGCCGTCGGCGTGATGGGCGTCGTGTTCGCGGTGGCCATCAGCGCGCTGTCGATGAAGAACCTCATGCCCATCGACGCGCACCTCCTGTTCGACCTGACGTTCCTCGTGCCGCCGATTGCGGGCGCCATCGCGTACGGGCTGCTGAAGACGATGCGCGAGGGGTACATGTACGACCTCAACCGCCGGTACTACAAGCTCCGGCCGCCGAAGTAACGCGCTCCCGTCCCGCCTCACACCCCTCGTTTCTCTCTGTTTGCTCGCGGACCGCGAGAGTGAAGTACCGCGCGGCCGTCCGTCCACGTAATGGGTGACGACGAACGCGGCCGCGAGGTGGTCGTGCCCGACCGGCTCTACAAGTCCGTGACCGTCTTCTCGACGCTGTTCGCCGTCGTCACGGTCGTCCTCGGGTTCGTCGCGCTGGACACGGCGACGAACGCGGGGCGGGCGGCGCCCGAGGACGTGAACGTGGCGTTCGCGGCGCTCGGCGTCGGTCTCATCGCGGCCGGGGGGGTCGTGTACGCGTTCTCCTCTCGGTTCCGCGCCAGCGGAATGGCAAAGGATAAAGACAGCGGCGACGAACCTTCAGATAATGGCTGACGAGTTCGCGAAAGGGCTCGGCCTGTTGACGGGCGCGGGCCTCATCTGGATGGTACTTGCGGGCTGGTACAAGACCCCGAGCTTCGCCGGTGCACAGCTCACCGGCGCGCCGCCGAGCGACCTCTCGATGCTCGGCGAAGGCGCGCTGATACTGCTGGAGGCGTCGTTCTGGCTCGCCATCTTCGGCGCAGTCTTCTTCTGGGTGGGCGTGCCGCTGGCCCGCGAGCTGTACGCGCAGGTCAACGGCGAGTAACCGTTCCGAGTTCGTTTCTCGCGGTCGTTCGCTCCCGCGTAGCGTTGCGCTCGTCGCGGGGATGCCCGTACTCGTTCTCACACGTCACGGCGTTCCGGGTCGCCTCGCATTCCGCCTGTGCGCCCGCTGTGACGCCACGGCTCGTCGATTGATTGGAGCGTCCTGCATCTCCCCGTGTTCGCGGAATCGTGGTCCTCGCGGTTCTCGCTCCGCTTACCATCCTCGCGTGCTCGCACCACGGTGGGCTACGCGTAGATGTACGACGTAGACCGCGTGCGCCCGAGACACGCTACGCGGGCGGACTCACAGGAGACAGAGCAGACGAAGTGTGCGTCGAGAAGCGAGGGCGAGTCGATGTGGATTTCGCGGAAAAGCGGGTCGTCGGGCCGCGTCAGACGACCTGCACCCAGATGGGCTTGACGAGGTAGAAGACGCTGATGTAGGCGACGTACAGGAACGTGATAGTCGCCGCGACGAGCGCGCCCTTCGGGGCTTCCAGTTCGAGGCCCTCGCGCGCTTCGACCTTGCGCGCTTCGAACTCGAAGAAGTCCGCGAGCATCGTGCCGAGCGCGAGCACGGACATCACCATGCCGGCGTGGTGGTGCAGCGTCAGGTAGTAGAAGCTCAACAGCACGACGCCCCACGTCGTGAAGGCGTGGAACGGGTGCCACGAGAGCGCGTCCGCCCCGTCCTCGGCCTGCCGTTCGTGGGCGGCGTGGGCGACCCGCCGGCTGACGAAGTTCAACACGACCATGACCAACACGGCGTACTCGGCGTAGGGCGCCAGCACCGTGTCGAGTGGCCCGAAGAGCGTGACCGATGGAACTGCCATGCGCGAACGTCGGTCTGTCGCGGTATTATGTCTTTTCCAATACGCTCACTCGAAGCCGACGCCCCGCGACGCCGCGACGACCGCGACCGGGAGCGGGTCGCCCCAGTCGAGTTCGACGGGGTCGTGGGGGGTGGCGAACCCGCGCTCGCGGCCGTCAACGAGCACCGCCACGTCGGCCTCCTTGCGGACGACGGTGACCGCGGCGGGTGCGTCCAGCACCCACTGGACGCGCTCGACGCGGAACGGCGAGACGGGGACGACCGCGAGCGCGTCCGCGTCCGCGGACAGCAGCGGGCCGTTCGCGTCGCTGGCGTACCCGTGGCTGCCGGCGGGGGTCGCGGCGACGACGCCGTCCGCGCGCACCTCGTCGACGCGTCGCCCGCGCGTGTCGACGGCGTACTCTGAGATGCGCGCGGGCTCGTCGGCGACGAGCATCACGTCCGCGAGCGCGCGGGCCGACGTCCCGTCGGCGTCCACCGCCAGCGTCGGCCTGTCGGTGACCTCGTAGTCGCCGGCCGCGAGCGCGGCGAGCGCGCCCGGCAGGTCCTCGCGGGCGACGCCGCCGTACTCGTCGCCCGCCGCTACGGGCAACACCGGCGCTCCCGCGGCCGCGGCGAGCGCGTCGAGGAGCGCGTCCTCGCCGAGCGCCGCGAGCACGTCCACGTCGCCGTCCAGCGGCGCGTCGACGACGGCGTCGCCGCCCGCGTCCCGCACGAGGTCGGCGGCTGCCGTCGCCCCGTCGCCGAGCACGCCGACGCGCGTCACCCCGTCACCCCACGCAGCATCGTCTCGCTCATCGTCGGAACGCGGGGCCGGCAGTCGCAAAAAGGCTACGGGCTCGCGTCAGTACGGCCAGTCGCCGGTGATTTTCATTCCCTCCGCGAGGTCCTCGGCTTCGAGGGCGGCGGCGACGTCGGCCTCGCTGGCGTGCGCGACTGCGAACCCGTCGCCGGCCAACTCGACCGCGAGCGCGGTGAGGAGGATGGCCTGCTCGCGGAACGTCCGCGCCTCCAGCTTGTCGAGCGTGTCCGCGTGCGTGTGCCCCCACCCGCGGCCGTCGCCGTCGGTCTGACTGGTGACGTGGTAGCCGGGGACGCCGTACTTCACGTACTCCCAGTGGTCGGAGTGGGGCCCCATCTCTGGGGTCACCGAAATCGGGTGGTCGAATCGCTGCGCGACCGAGCGCGCGGCGTCGCCGAGCGCGTCGAAGTGGTGCGTGTAGAACTCCAAGGTGCGGCCCGCGACCACGCCGTCGAGGTTCAGCACCGCGCGGACGCTGTCGCGGTCGCGGCTCGCGGCGTCGTAGGCGGACCCGACGAGCCCGACCTCCTCCCCGCCGAAGCAGACGAACCGGACCTTCGTGTCGAGGTCCTCGGTGCGGTCCGCGAGCGCGTGCGCCAACTCGACCACCATCGCAGTGCCGGCGCCGTTGTCCATCGCGCCCTCCGCGATGTCGTGGGCGTCGACGTGACTGGTCACGAGCAGTTCCTCGTCGGTGTCCGGGCCGAGGGTCGCGTGGACGTTCTGGCTGGTGGCGTCGCCGACCTCCGCGCTCACGGAGACGTCCACCGTGTCGCCGTCGTGCTTGCGGGCGAGGCGCGCGCCGACCTCCTTGGAGACGCCGACCGCGGGAATCTCCCCGAGCGGCTGCTCGTCGGTGCCGACGCTCCCGGTCGGCGGGAGACAGCCCTCGACGTGGTTCTTGTAGACGAACGCGGCCGCGCCCGCCTCGACGGCGTGGTAGTACTTCTCGCGGCGGTGGAGGTAGCGGTCGTACCAGCCGGGCACGTCGGAGGCGACCATCACGACCTTCCCGTCGAGGTCGGCGTCCTCGAAGTCGCTCGGGAGGCCGTAGCCGAGGTCCACGAACTCCCCGGAGACGTCGCCGTTCGGGCTGCGCGGCAGCGCGATGCAGTCCTCCTCGCCGGCGGGCGTCTCGACGGCGCTGTCGCCGCGCGTCCAGCCCTGAATCTCGAACTCGTCGAGGGTGGCGTCGCCGCAGGCGGCCGCGAGCGCGTCCCGCGTCGCCTCCGCGGCCTCGCGCTCGCCCGGCGACCCCGCCATGCGGTCGCGCACGTCCACGAGCGCTTCGAGGTGGGTCCAGCCGGCGTCGCTGGTGAACACGTCGCCAATCCAGTCGGTCATGGCCGTACCGACGGCGACCACGCCGTAAGTCGTTTCGGAAGGAGTAGTCCGGCCGCGCTCAGAGGTCGCCTTCGTCCTTCAGCCCCTCGATGACGTCGTCGACGAGCGACTCGGCGTCGTCGTAGGGGAAGTCCGCGCGGCTGGAGAGCTTCGTCGCCAGCTCCATCGCGGTGAACGACTTGTCGCCGGCCTCGAACTTCGTCGAGGGGCCGTTCGGGAGCGCGGGGACGAGCCCCATCTGGTTCTTCACGGGGTAGTCGGCGTTCGAGAACGCGTCCAGGAGCGCCTTGCGGAGTTCGGCTTCGACATCTGCCATGTTCGAACGTGGACAGCGACCCGGCAAAAGGGTTCTGGAACCCTCGACGCGGCGCGGGGAGTTTTCGCGCGCCGGGCGGTCGTTCGGCCCGCTACTCGTGGTCGCCGGCCGGCGGCCCGCGGAGAGTGCAAACCAAAGTATTCAGTACCCGGTGTCCCGTAGCCCCGGGCATGAACTCCGATGCAGACGAGCGGGTGACGCGCCGCAGGTTCCTCCGCGCGGGCGCCGGCGCCGCCGCTGCGGGGGCCGCCGCCACCGGGACCGCGGCCGCACAGGAAGGCGAGGGCGGCCCGACGGTCGTCACGGTCGGCCCGGGCGGGAACAACGTCTTCGACCCCGAGACGGCGTACGTCAAGCCGGGCGGCACGGTCCGCTTCGTCTGGGACAGCAGCGGCCACAACGTTGCCCCGCAATCGACGCCGTCGGGCGCCAGCTGGAGCGGCCACGAGACCATCGAGGACGCCGGCTTCGAGTACGAGCACACCTTCGAGACCAAGGGCACCTACGAGTACGTCTGCACGCCCCACGCCAGCCTCGGCATGGAGGGCGTCATCGAAGTGACGGATAGCCCGCCGGAGAACACCGGCTACCAGTCCATCCTCCCGGACAGCGCGCTCAACCTCGGGGTCGCCGCGACCGGCTCGCTGGTCTCGGTGCTCGGTCTCACCTACCTCTTCATGCGGTACGGCGGCGACTACGAGGGCGACTTCGACGAGTAACTCAGACCGTCACCCACTCGCGGCGGTCGTCGCTTCGTTCGACGGCGTCCAGCAGCCGCTGGACCACGAGGCCGTCGTCGAACCCCGGGTCGAAGCCGCCGTCGCCAGCGGCCGCCGTGAGGAACTCGCTGTTCTCGTGAACGAACGTGTGCTCCCAGCCGAGCACGTGGCCCGCTGGCCACCAGTGCTCGCCGTAGGGGTCGTCGTCCTCGGTCACTAACACCGTCTCGAAGCCGCGGCCGTCCCCGCGCCGGACTTCCAGTTCGTTGAGGCGTTCGAGGTCGAACCGGAGCGCCCCCTCGGACCCGTCGAGCTCGAACGTGTGGCCGTTCTTCCGGCCGGTCGCGTACCGCGTCGCCTCGAAGGTCCCCATCGCGCCGTTCTCGAACTCGGCGTGCGCCGCGAACGCGTCGTCGACGGTGACCGGCCGCGGTTCGGTCTCGCCCTCGGGCACGCGCTCGTCGACGAACGTCTCGCGGTGCCCGCTCACGGCGTCGATGTCTCCGACGAGGTAGCGAGCGAGGTCGAAGCTGTGCGCGCCGAGGTCGCCGAGCGCGCCCGACCCCGCCGAATCGGCGCTCATGCGCCACGTCCACGGCGCGTCCGCGTCGACCAGCCAGTCCTGCAGGTAGCGGAACCGGGCGTGGCGAAGCTCCCCGATGACGCCCTCTTCGACGAGCCGCTTAGCGTACTGGACCGCGGGCACGAACCGATAGTTGAAACCGACAGCGGCGGTCGCGTCGCTGGCCGCGGCGGCGTCGGCCATCCGCTCGGCCGCGTCGACGGTGGGCGCCAGCGGCTTCTCGCAGAGCACGTGCACGTCCTCGCGGAGCGCCGCGATGGACGGTTCGACGTGCACGTCGTTCGGACCGAGGTTGTAGAACACGTCCACGTCGCCGATGGCGTCCCGCCAGTCCGTCGCCACGCGCTCGAACCCGAGGCGCTCGGCGGCCTCGCCGGCCGCCTGCTCGTCGCGCCCGACGAGCACGTCAAGCGAGACCTCGGGCGCGTCCGGGAAGAACTGGGGGAGCGACCGCAGCGCGTTCGCGTGCGCGTCGCCCATGAAGCCGTAGCCGAGCATCCCCACCGAGAGTGGTTCGGAAGTCACCGTCCGGTCCTCCGTCGCGCGTCCCCGCCCGCGTCGCGTACTGTCACGACCGGAGCGTTCACTCGATGCCGGATAAACGTTGCCGTGGTCAGTGCGTCTGCACGTCGAGTTCGACCGGGCGGCGCTCGCCTTCGAGGTCGGCAACGACGCGCTCGACGACGCGCTCGCCCTCCTCGACGACGAGGTCCACGACCCGCTCGACCACCCAGTCGAGGGACACCAGCCGCGGCAGGTCGAGCGCGCCGCGCGCGCTGTCCGTGTCGTACGTGACGACGAACGTCACCCGCGACCCGTCGTCGGTTTCGGCGACCTCCCAACGGCCGTGCGCGCGGAGGCCGTCCACTATCTGCCAGTCGATTCGCTCGGGCTCGTCGGTCTCGGTGACCCGCGAGCGCACCGCGTGCGTGAGCTTCCACCACGCGAACGTCAGTTCGTACTCGGTGCCCGCGCCGCCGCTCCCGTGCTGGGTGACCGACTGGAGGTACTCGGAGTAGTCGGCGTACCGCGGGAAGTCGGCGACGAACGCGTACGCTTCCTCCGGGGGGACGCGGACGTCCGTGCTCACCTCGACCGTGTTCACACGCCGCTTTCGTCGCCCGGCGACAAAGGTCTACTGCGCGTCCGGCGACCGCGGCGCTTGTGTCCGTCGAGCGCGTACCGCCGCCGATGACCGAACACGTCGCCGTGGTCGGTGGCGGGCCCGCGGGCCTGACCGCCGCCATCTACACCGCACGCGCCGGCCTCGAAACGACCGTCTACGACGGCGGCGAGCCGATTCTCGCGCGCAACGCCCACCTCGAAAACGTCCCGGGGTTCCCCGCCGGCGTGAACGCGCGCACGTTCCTCGACGCCACCCGCCAGCAGGCCGAGGACGCCGGCGTCGCGTTCGTCGAGGCGAGCGTCGAGCGCGTCGCGGCCACTGAGTCGGGATTCCGCGTTGAGACCGAGGACGCCGACACGGACGCCGCGGACTTCGTGGTCGCGGCGTCGTGGCCGGACAGCTCCTACCTCGACGACTTCGAGCTGTCCCGCATCGACCGCGGGTCGAAGACGATGCTCGACGTGGACGAGTTCGGGCGCACGGACGCCGACGGCGTCTACGCGGCGGGCCGGCTCGCGCGCCAGTACCACCAGACCGTCGTTGCGGCGGGCCACGGTGCGACCGTCGGCCTCACCGTCATCGACGACAGCGACGCCCCCCACTACCACGACTGGGTCGCGCCCGAGGGCTACTTCACGGGCCGCGACCGGGACGTGCCGCCGGGCTGCGAGGAAATCGGCGAGGCCGAGCGCCGTGAGCGCGAGCGCGAGAGCCTCGACGCCCTCGCCGAACTCTCGCCCGCGGCGCCGCCGACGATGCACCCCAGCGTCACGGACGACGACTGACCAGCCTATTTATAGCCGGGCGCGCAACTCCCGGTGAATGCTCTCCGGAGTGAACGTCGCCCTCGGGGTCACGGGCAGCATCGCGGCGGTGAAGGTCGTGGAACTCGCCCACGAGCTCCGCCGGCGCGGTGCCAGCGTTCGGGCCGTGATGACCGGGAGCGCCCAGCGCATCGTGGACCCGTGGGCCGTCGAGTTCGCCACGGACAACCCCGTCGTCACCGAGATTACCGGAAGCGTCGAGCACGTCGACCTCTGCGGCCGCGACGGCTGGGCGGACGTCTTCCTGATTGCGCCGGCGACCGCCAACACCGTCGGGAAGATAGCGGGCGCAATCGACGACACGCCCGTGACGACCTGCGCGACGACGGCGCTCGGCGCGGACGTGCCGGTCGTCGTCGCGCCCGCGATGCACGAGCCGATGTACGACCATCCCGGTGTGCTGGACGCCATCGACCGCGTGGAGTCGTGGGGCGTCGACTTCGTGGACCCGCGCGTCGAGGAGGGGAAGGCGAAAATCGCCACCGAGGAGGCCATCGCCGTGGAGACGGCGCGCACGGCCGGCGACGCCCCGCTGGCGGGCGACCACGTCGTCGTCACGAGCGGCGCGACCAGCGAGCCGATAGACCCCGTGCGCGTGCTCACGAACCGCTCGTCGGGCCGGACGGGGCGCGCGGTCGCCGCGGCCTGCTACGTCGCGGGCGCGGACGTGACGCTCGTCCACGACGGCGCCGACGTGCCGTACGCCGACACCGTCGCCGTCGAGACCGCCGCGGAGATGCTGGCGGCGACCCGGGAGGCGTGCGCGGACGCCGACGCGCTCGTCTCCGCGGCCGCGGTCAGCGACTACACCGTCGAGGCCAGCGACGAGAAGATTCGCTCCGGGAAGAACCTCACGCTGGACTTGGAGCCGACGCCGAAGCTCATCGACGAGGTCCGCGACGCCTACCCCGACCTCGCCATCGTCGGGTTCAAGGCCGAGACCTCCGGGGACGACGACGCGATGGTCGAGGCCGCGCGCAAGACGCTCGACCGCGCGGACCTCTCGTTCGTCGTCGCCAACGACGCCGGCGTGATGGGCGACTCCGAGACGCGCGCGCTGTTCGTGACCCGCGAGGCCGTGACGGAGTTCGTCGGCACGAAGGCCGCGCTCGGGCGGCGAATCGCCGACGAACTCGCCGCGCGGGACTGACGCGGATTCCGGCGCGCAGCGGGGGAAACCGAAGGTATCATCATACGGCGAACCAACTCCTCGAACACGACAAATGACGCTAGCTACGCGGCCGCAGTCGGCGCTGTGGCCCGAACAACGGGGGGTCACCTGATGGCCGGCGACGACCTGCTCGTCCCGGTCGACGACTCGGTGACGCTCCGGAAGACGGTGGCGTACGTCGCCGAACGTGCTGCCGCCGCCGAGGGCCGACCGACCCTGCACTTCGTCTACCCGGTCTCCGAGCGCATCGACACCAGCGAGGAGGGCGCGGAAGCCACGTCCGCCGTGGAGCTCCTCGACCGCATCGAGGTGTGGGTGGAGGAGGACCTCGGCGAGAACGCCGACGCCGTGGCCGTCGAGACCGCGGCCGTCGGCCAGCGGGAGTACCTCTTCAACCCCGGCGACTACGCCGACGTGCTCGTGGAGTACGCGCGCCGCAACGGCGTCGAGACGGTCGTCCTCGACCCCGAGTTCAACCCCCTCGGGATGGCGCCGCTGCTGCCCCCGCTGGAGGGCGAACTCGAGTCCGCGGGGCTGTCCGTGGAACTGGCGCCCGTCGAGCGCCCGACCCGCCGCAGCCCGCTCACGCGGACCGCCGGCCTCGGGCAGTTCGTCGTGCTGTTCTGCTCGACGTACGCCTTCTACCTGCTGGTCTCGGGCACGCTGTCGACGTTCGACCTCGGGACCGGCGCGGTCGCCGCGGGCGTCGTCTCCGCGGTGCTGTGGCGCATCACCACCCGCGGCGCGGTCGAGCTGAGTAAGCTCGGCGGCCGCCTCGCGCGGTTCGCGCTGTACGTCCCGTTCCTGCTGTGGGAAATCGTGAAGGCGAACTTCCACATCGCGTACGTGGTGTTGCACCCGCGCCTCCCCATCGACCCGGAGGTCGTGGAGTTCGACGCCGCGGTCTGGTCGGCGCTCCCGGCGACGACGCTGGCGAACAGCATCACGCTCACGCCCGGGACGCTCACCGTCGACGTCACCCAGCGCCACTTCACCGTGCACAGCCTCACGAAGGGCGCCCGCGACGACCTGCTCGACGGCGCGCTCGAACGCGCAGTCCGGTTCGTGTTCTACGGCCGGCGCGCGATGCGCATCGCCACGCCCGCCGAGCGCGGCGCCAGCACCGACGAGGACGCCGGAGGTGACGACGAGTGACGCTGCTCAGCGACATCCTGCTGGGCGGCGCGGCGGCGTTCATCGTCGTCTCGCTGTCCATCCTCTACCGGGCGGTGAAGGGGCCGACGATGCAGGACCGCGTCATCGCGGTCAACGCCATCGGGACGAACATCGTGGTCGTCATCGCGCTCGTCGCGGCGGCCACCGGCAACCCCTCCGCGCTCGACATCGCCATCGTGTACGCGCTGTTGAACTTCCTGATGAGCATCGCCATCTCGAAGTTCACCGTCGAACGGGGTGGTGTGCTGTGACGCCGCGCGAACTCGCGGTGCTCGTGCTCGTCGCGGGCGGCGCGTTCTTCGCGTTCGTCGCGGCGGTCGGCCTGTTCCGGCTGCCCGACGTGTACACGCGCACGCACGGCGCCTCGAAGAGCGACACGCTCGGCGCCGGGCTCGCGCTCGCCGCGGTCGGCGTCACGTTCGGTTTCGACCTCCCGACGGCGAAGACCACGCTGTTGCTCCTGTTCATGTTCATCACGAACCCGACGGCGGCCCACGCCATCGCGCGCGCCGCCGCCGACCAAGGCATCGAGCCGTGGACGGCCGACGAGGGTGATAACGAATGAACTTCGAGCTCCCGCTGCTCGCATTCGTGCTCGCGTCCGCGGTGGCGACCGCCGTCCTCCGGGACGTACTCGCCGCCATCATCGCGTTCGCCACGTACAGCCTCGGCATCGCGGTCGTCTGGGTGGTGCTGCAGGCGCCCGACGTGGGTCTCACGGAGGCCGCGGTCGGCGCCGGCGTCACCACCGTGTTGTTCCTGTTGACCATCGCGAAGACGGTGCGGCCGTCCGGCGACCGCCTGCTCGAACGCCTCGACGTACCCGCGCTCGGCGTCGCCGTGCTGTTCGTCGGCGTGCTGGCGGCGACGCTCGGCGCGCTCCCCGAAATCGGGGCCGCCGACAACGTCGTCATCACCTCCGAGGTCACCCACTACTACATCGAACACGCCTACCACGAGGCCGGCGTGAAGAACGTCGTCACCGCCGTGCTCGCGGCGTACCGTGGCTTCGACACGCTCGGTGAGGCGGTCGTCGTCTACTCGGCGGGCGTCGGCCTGCTTGTCGTGCTCGGCAAGGAGGTGTTCGCATGAGCGTCGACGCCGACGCCGACGCCGACGCGGAGGCCGCCGAGACCGCCGACGACCTGCGCTCGTACGTCGAGAGCCCCATCATCATGGCGACGGTGCGCGTCGTCTCGCCGTTCGTGTTCACGTACGGGCTCTACCTGATGTTCCACGGCGCGGACTCCTCCGGCGGCGGGTTCCAAGGCGGCGTCATCGTCGCCACCGTGATGTTGATGCTGGGCATCGCGTTCGGCATCGACCCGCTCCGCGAGTGGGTCGGCGAGTCCACGCTCGTCCTCGTCGTCGCCGGCGGCGTCGCGGCGTTCGTCGCCATCGGCGTCGGCGCCGTCGTCGCGGGCGGCGGCTTCCTCGACTACTCGGCGTACGGCATCCACCACGCCAGCAAGTACGGCATCGAAGTGGTGGAACTGTTCATCGGCGTCATCGTGGCCAGCACCATCACCGGGCTGTTCTTCGCCATCGACGCCGGCAAGGACGGAGGTGACAACGAATGATAGACCTACTCGTCACCCGGGACTACTACGTCGCGGCGTTCCTGCTGTTGGGCATCGGGACGTACGTGATGATAGCCGCCGGGAACTTCGTGAAGAAAGTCATCGGCATGAACATCTTCCAGACCGGCATCTTCCTGTTCTTCATCGCGTCGGCGTACCTCGACGGCGGGACGGCGGCCGTGCTGACGGACAGCGAGCCGTACGTCAGTCCGGTCCCGCACGTGCTCATCCTCACCGCCATCGTCGTCGGCGTCGCGCTGACGGCGGTCGCGCTCGGGATGATCGTCCGCATCTACGCGGAGTACGGGACGCTCACCGAGGACACCCTCAAGGAGGTGCGTGACGGTGAGTGACCTCGCCGCGCTCGCGGTCGCGCTCCCCATCGTCGGGTCGCTCGTGGCGCTGGTCGCCGGCGTCGCGCGCTCGGAGAGCGGGTGGCCGGTCGCGGTCGTCGCGTGCGCCGCCCAGCTCGCCGTCGCCGTCCAGCTCGCGGTGACCGCGTTCACCGACGGCACCATCGAGTACGTCGTCGGCGGCTTCGAGGCGCCGTTCGGCATCGAACTCGCGGTCGACGGGCTCTCCGCGACGATGCTCGTGCTGATTGCGGTCGTCTCGTTGGGCGTGCTCGCGTACTCGCGGCGCGCAGGCCCGCGGTCGAACCCGTTCTACGCGGTGTACATGCTGTTGGTCACCGGGCTGACGGGGATGAGCGTCACCGCGGACCTGTTCAACATGTACGTCTTCCTCGAAATCACGGGACTGGCGGCGTACGCGCTCGTCGCCAGCGGCGACCGCGGCCGGTCGGCGGTCGCGGCGCTGAAGTACCTGCTCGTCGGGACCGTCGGCGCGTCGCTGTTCCTGCTCGGCATCGGGTACGCGTACATCGACACCGGGACGCTGAACATGGACGACCTCGCGGCCAAGCTCGCGGGCGCGGACCCGACGCTCGTGCTCGCGGCGTTCGCGTTCATCGTCGTCGGCCTGTTCATCAAGGTCGCGGTGTTCCCGCTGCACACGTGGCAGCCCGACGCCTACGCGGGCTCGCCGGACAGCGTCAGCGCGTACATCTCCGCGCTCGTCTCCACGGTCGCGGCGTACGCGTTGTTGCGCATCGTCTACACGGTCTTCGGCGCCGCGTTCCTCGCGAACCACGAGCTGGCGAACGCCATTCTCGTCGGCGGCGCCACCGTCAGTATCGTCGTCGGCAGCCTGCTCGCGGTCTCCCAGTCGGAGGTCAAGCGGATGCTGGCGTACTCGTCGGTCGCGCAGTTCGGGCTCGTGGTCGCGGCCATCTCCATCGGGAACGTCACCGCGCTCACGGGCGCGGCCGTCCACCTCGTCGGCCACGCCATCATGAAGGGCGGGCTGTTCCTCACCGCGGGGCTGGTCGGCACGGAGACCGGTGCGCGCCGCGTCGAGGAGTTCGACGGCCTCGCTCAGCGCTCGCCGCTTGGCGCGGGCGCGTTCGCCGCGCTGTCGGTGGCGATGGTCGGCATCCCGCCGACGGTCGGCTTCGCGGGCAAGTGGTACATCGCCGTCGGCGCCGCCGAAGCCGGCTCCTGGGCGCTGCTCGCGGTCATCGTCGGGAGCACGCTGCTCACGCTGGCGTACTTCGTGCGGCTCGTCGAGCGCATGTTCTTCCGCGAGCCCAGCGCCGACCTCGAACCCGCCGCCGAGGCGGTCGCGGACGGCGGCGAGACCGCCGGGGTCTCGTTCGGCATGCGGGCGACGGTCGTCGCCGCGGTGGTCGCCGCGGTCGTGCTCGGGTTCGCGGTGTTCGGCTACGGTGACCAGCTCCAACCCACCATCGAGGTGCTCCTCTCATGACTGAAATCACTTCCATCCGACCGCTCGCTGCGGTGCTCGTGTCGGCGGTCGCAATCGCGCCGATTCTGGCGACGCGCGGCCGGCAGAACGTCCGCGAGGCGTGGACGGTGCTGGCGGCGCTGGCGAAGTTCGGGCTGGTGGCCAGCATGGTGCCGGCCGCCCTCGCCGGCGACGTCTTCGTCACGAACCTCGGGACGTTCGTCCCCGGCGTCGCGTTCACGCTTCGCGCGGACGCGCTCGGCGTGCTGTTCGCGCTGCTGGCGAGCACCCTCTGGATCGTCACGAGCTTCTACAGCATCGGCTACATGCGGGGGCTCGACGAGGACCACCAGACGCGGTACTTCGCGTCGTTCGCCGGCAGCGTCTCCGCCGCTGTCGGCGTCGCGTTCGCCTCGAACCTCGTCGTCCTCTACGTGTTCTACGAGCTGCTGACGGTGGCGACGTACCCGCTGGTCGCCCACGACGGCACCGACGAGGCGCGCGCCGCCGGCCGCAAGTACCTCGCGTACACGTTCGGCGGCGGCGTTGCCGTGCTCGCCGGCACCGTGCTCGTCTACCAGCTCACCGGGACCGTGGCGTTCAGCACCGGCGGCATCGCCGGGCTCGCGTCCGCCGACCCGACACTGGCGCGCGCCGCGTTCGCGCTGCTGGTCACTGGCTTCGGCGTGAAGGCCGCGCTGATGCCGATGCACTCGTGGCTCCCGGACGCGATGGTCGCGCCGACGCCGGTCTCCGGACTGCTGCACGCCGTCGCGGTCGTCAAGTCCGGCGTGTTCGGCATCGCGCGCGTCCTGCTGGACGTGTTCGGCATCGACCTCGTCGCCCGGCTCGGCGTCGGCGGCGTGCTCGCGGCGGTCGCCGCGTTCACGCTCATCGTCGCCAGCGTCATCGCGCTCCGGCAGGACCACCTCAAGCGCCGGCTCGCGTTCTCCACCATCAGCCAGCTGTCGTACATCGTGCTCGGCGTCGCCGTCGCGGGCGCCGCCGGTCCCAGCGAGGCCGCCAAGTGGGCGCTCATCGGCGGACTGCTGCACATCCCGGCGCACGCGTTCATGAAGCTCACGCTGTTCTTCTGCGCGGGCGCGGTCCACGTCGAGACCCACACCGACTACATCTCCGAGATGGCGGGCATCGGCAAGCGCATGCCGCTCACGATGGGCGCGTTCGCGGTCGCCTCCGCGGGCATGGCGGGCATCCCGCTGGTCGCGGGGTTCGTCAGCAAATACTTCCTGCTCATCGGCACCGTCTCCAGCGGCTACCCCGTGTTCACCGTCGCGCTGCTGGTCTCCGGCGTCCTCAACATCGCGTACTTCTGGCCGGTCGTCTACACCGCGTTCTTCGAGAGCGCGGACGGCAGCAACGAGAAGCCGTTCGTCTCCGGCCCGTTCGGGGGCGGCGCCAACGTGGACGTGCGGACTGACGGCGGCCACAGCGACCACGGGCACGGCGGCGGTGCGTTCGAGCGCCGCGCGCCCAACGGCGCGGAGTCGACGTGGTTCATCCTCGGCCCGATTCTGTTCGCGGCCGCGGGCTCGGTCGTGCTCGGCGTCGTGCCCGACGCCGCGGTGTTCCTCCGGCTCGCCCGCGAGGTCGCCAACGCCGCCGTCGCCATGGGGGTGGTCGCCTGATGGACCCCATCGTCCCGCCGTTCGTCCCCGTGCTGCTGGCGGCGCTACTGCTGCCGTTCCTCGGGCGGCGCGCCGGCCACGCCGTCGGCGCGCTCGCCAGCGCCGCCGTCGTCCCCTACGTCTGGCTCGTCGCCGAGGGCGCGCACTTCCAGACGCAGCTGTTCGGGTTCAAGGCCGTGCTGTTCAACGTCGACCCGTTCTCCACACTGATGGGGCTCATCTTCGGGTTCATCGGCGCCGCCGGCGTGCTGTACTCGTACGCCAGCGACGCCGACAACCTCCAGACCGCGTTCGCGCTCGGCTACGTCGGCACGAGTCTGGGCGCCGTCTTCGGCGGCGACTGGCTCACGCTCATCTTCTTCTGGGAGCTGATGGCCGTCACCAGCACGCTGCTGGTGTGGCACTATGGCGGGAAGGCGGTGCGCGCGGGCTTCCGGTACGCGCTCGCGCACGGCATCGGCGGCACGCTCCTGCTCGCGGCCATCATCTGGCACTACGCCGAAGCCGGGACGTTCCTGTTCACCGGCGCCGGGCTCGCGGGCGACGTCGCGCCGGTACTGGCCGCCGTCGGCATCGGCATCAACGTCGGCTTCATCGGCCTGCACGCGTGGCTGCCCGACACCTACCCGCGGCCGCACATCGCCGCCAGCGTCTTCCTCTGCGTGTTCACCACGAAGACCGGCGTCTACGGGATGTACCGCGTGTTCCCGCAGGACGGCAACGTCGCCGTCGCGTACATGGGCGGGTTCATGGCCGTCTTCGGCGCGGCGATGGCGCTGTTCCAGAACGACATGCGGCGGCTGCTCTCCTACCACATCCAGTCGCAGGTCGGCTACATGGTCGCCGGCGTCGGCATCGGCGGCGCGCTCGCGCAAGCCGGCGCGTTCGCCCACGTCTTCAACCACATCCTCTACAAGGGACTGCTGTTCATGACGGCGGGCGTCGTCGTCTACCGCACCGGCGAGGAGAACCTGAAGAAGCTCGGCGGCCTCGCGCGCGAGATGCCGCTGACCGCAGTGGCGTTCTCGGTCGCCGCGCTCTCGATTTCGGGCTTCCCCGGGTTCAACGGGTTCGTCTCGAAGGGCATCATCATCGGCGCGAGCCACTACGACTTCCACGGCGTCGTTCACTTCGCCGGCCAGACGGGGCTCGGGTGGCTGCTGCTCATCGGGGGCGTCGGCACGTTCATGTCGTTCATCAAGTTCGGCTACTACGCGTTCTTCCACGGCAGCTACGACGGCACCGTGAAAGACGCCAACCTCGGCCAGTCGGTGGCGATGGTGACCGTCGCGGTGCTGTGTGTCCTCCTCGGGCTCGTCCCCGAGACCCTGTTCGCCGTGCTCCCCTACGACGTGACCGACCACCACGTCGTCTCCCACGCCTACCACACTTACACCACCAGCCACATCCTCGAAGGCGTCGCGCTCGCCGCCGCGGGGCTGGTCGGCTTCGCGCTCGTGAAGAAGCCGCTCTCGAAGCTCGGGCGCGTGCCCGACGTGGACAACCTCTACAACCCGGCGCTGTTCTACGGCACGCGCTGGCTCGTCGTCGGCGTCACGGAGCTGTACGCCACCGTCGACCGCGCCGCCGTCCGCACCGCCGACGCGACCGCCGCGGTCGTCACCGCGCCCGGCGCCGCCGCCGGCCGCCTCGTGGGCGAGGACAGCGTCTCGCTGCGCGCGGACGTGAGCACGAGCCTCCTGCTCGTGGTCGTGGTGGTCGCGCTCGCGCTCGTGCTCGTGCTGTAACCCCCGCGAACCCCTCGCACTGTCGCGCTCGTTCCGTCACCTTTTATTCGCGGCGCAATTACTTCCGGCATGGATAGGCTCAAGCAGTCGCTGCTCGACGCGCCCATCATCGAGAAAGACGGCTACCACTACTTCGTCCACCCCATCAGCGACGGCGTCCCGGTGCTCGAACCGGGCCTCCTCCGGGAAATCGTCATCCGAATCATCCGGAAGGCAGAACTCGAAGACGTCGACAAGATCGTCACGCCGGCGGCGATGGGCATCCACATCTCCACGGCGGTCTCGCTGATGACCGACATCCCGCTGGTGGTCATCCGCAAGCGCGAGTACGGCCTCCCCGGCGAGGTCGGCCTCCACCAAGAGACCGGCTACTCGGAGAACGAGATGTACATCAACGACGTCAGCAAGGGCGACCGCGTGCTCGTCCTCGACGACGTGCTCTCGACGGGCGGTACCCTCCTCTCGATTACCACCGCCCTGAACGACATCGGCGCGGACGTCGCCGACGTGGTCGCGGTCATCAAGAAGACCGGCCCGAACGAGCTCGAAGAGAGCGGCGTGGACGTGAAGACGCTCATCAACGTCGACGTGCAGGACGGCGACGTCGTCATCGTCGACGAGAACGGCGACGGGTAGACAGCCGGCGGAACTCGCGGACGGAAGAGCCCTTTTCCCCCTGCCGAGCGTTCGTTGGAGTATGCCGTCTGCACTATTCGTCGTCAGCGAGGAAGGCTACTGGGGAGAGGAGTGCGTCGAACCGCTCACAACCCTCGACAGCGAGGGCTTCGACGTCACGGTGGCGACGCCGAGCGGGTCGCCGCCCGTCCTCGACGAGCGCTCCGCGGACCCCGAGGAGGTCGGCGAGGAGACCGCCGAGTGGGTGCGCGACGTGCACCAGAACGACGAGCGCCTCAACAACCCGGTCTCCGTGACCGAGGTCGAGGCCGCCGACTACGAGGCCGTCGTCTTCCCCGGTGGCCACGGCACCGCGTGGGACGTCAATCAGGACGTGGACGCGCGCCGCCTCCTCCGGAACGCCGTGGAGGGCGACAGCGAGAAGGCGCTGGTCGTCTGCCACGCCGTCGGCATCCTCGCGTTCACGCGCGACAGCGACAACGGCTTCCTCGTCGACGGCCGCGACATCACCGGCTTCCCGAACGAGTGGGAGGAAGGCATCCTCGACGACCACGACCGGATGCCCGACGGCCGCAAGCTCCCCTACTGGGTGGAGGACGAAGTGAAGACCGCGGGCGCGAACTTCGACGCCGAGCTCGACGCCGACACGAGCGTCACCGTCGACGGCGACCTCGTCACCGCGCGCGGCCCCGGCTCCTCCAGCGCGGCCGCCCAGGCGCTGCTCGACGAACTGGACGCGTAGCTGGGGGAGAACTCCCACACGGCGTCCGAAACAGAACCCTTAACTGCCGGACCGGGCTACGAAGGAATGCAGCGGGATGGGATAGCCAGGAGATTCCGCCGGGCTCATAACCCGGAGATCGGTGGTTCAAATCCACTTCCCGCTACTTCTTCCACGAAACCAATCGCGGAGTTCCATCTCCGCGATTGCTTCCAGTTGTAGTCGCGGCGGATTTGAACCCTGCCAGACGCAGCCGAGCGCAGCGAGGACCGTCTGGCTTCGGTTCAAATCCACTTCCCGCTACTCCTCTGATACTCACGCTTCGTAGCGTCGTCTCCGTGCGACGCGTCGCGTGAGCCGCTGCGAGCTAGCGAAGTGGATTCGAACGAGAGAACCGAGCGCAGCGAGGTTCGCGTAGTTCAAATCTACTTCCCGCTACTTCCTGCGAACCACTAACTGCGGAGTTTCATCTCCGCGGTTTTCCGTCCGTCGTCGCCACTACGCGTTGATACTCTCGTCCAGTAGCACCGCGGTCGGTCAGCGCGCGAGTCGCGTCGCGAGCGCGTCGCGGTAGCGGGCTCCGAGTTCGCGGACGACGAAGCGGTCGCGGGGGTCGACGCCGAGCACGTGGAGTGCGGCGACGTACACCGGGAGGCCGACGGCCACGCCGACAGGGACGGCGGCGATACCGTCGATTACAGTGCGAACGCCGGCGAGCGCGGCGGCCATGGCGACGCCGGCGGCGAGCGGGCGGAGGTAGGTGGCGTCGAACGGCCACAGGCCCTCGAAGCGCCGGAGGAGCACGACTTGGATGCCGTTCTGGACGGCGATGGCCAGCGAGGTGCCCAGCGCCGCGCCGACGAGCCCGAGTTCGCGGACGAACAGGTACGTGAGCGCGACGTTCAGCACGGCGAGCAGCCAGTCGAGGGCCATGCGGGCGTACTGGTGGTCGGTCATCATGAGCAGCCAGCCGGTCGCGCCGACGGCGCTCCCGACGAACACGCCGCCGAGGTAGACCGCCAGCGGGACGTACCCCCGAGTGTACGTCTCGCCGAACAGCGCGAGTAGCTCCCGGCCGTAGACGAGTTGGACGGCGAGAATCGGGACGACGGTGGTGACGATGAGCCGCGTGACCGACGAGTAGACGGCGTTCAGGGTGGCGGTGTCGTCGTCGGCGTACAGCCGGGAGGCGACCGGCGGGAGCAGTTGGTTGAACGACAGCAGGGGAATCCACGCGATGGAGATGAGCACGAGCACGACGTTGTAGACGCCGGCGGCGACGGCGGTGAGGAGCGCGCCGACGAGGAGCACGTCTACGCGGTTCTGGAACACCTTCCCGAGGCTGCTCATCGCCACCGGGAGGGCGTGGTCGTAGAACTGCCGGGCTTCGCCGCGCGCGCCCCGCAGCGACGGTCGGATGCCGGTGACGCTGGCGGTGACGGGGTAGCCGGCGACGACCACGACGAGCAGGCACGCGACGAGCGCGCCGGCGACGCCGACGACGGAGTAGCCGAGCGCGAGCGCGGCGAGCGCGCCGGCGAGCCGGGCGGCGGGCCGCAGGAGCTTGTTGAACAGGACTTCGCCGCGCGCGGACCCGCCGGCGCGGAAGGTCGCGGCGTACACCATCACGAGCCCGAGCAGGACGACGAAGACGCCGAACAGCCGCATCGTCGCCGGGAACGCGGGGTGGGCGACGGTCGCGTCGTTAATCCGCGGCGCGAGCACCCACACGCCCGCGGCGATGAGCGCGCCGACGCCGAGCGTGGTGAGGTACGCGAGCCCCGTCACGCGGGACTGGCCGGCCGGGTCGTCCTCGTAGGCTGGGAGGTAGCGTTGGAGCGTAGGCACGCTGCCGAACGTGACGAGCCGGGAGAGCAACTGGGCGATGCGCCACGCGAGCGCGTACACGCCGTACGCGACGGGGCCGAGGCCGCGAGCGAGCACGAACTCGGAGGCGGTGACGAGCGCGCGCTGGGCGGAGACGCCGCTGGAGGTCACGACCGCGCCGTGAGCAATCGTCAACAGCGCGTCGCGTTCGGCTTCCGGCACGTCCTCGTCGTCGGACGCATCGCTCATCGAGTCTGCTCGGGCGGAGTCGGCTGGCGGCATTAAGCCGTTCGGTCCGCGGGACGCGCGGGCCGCGAACCCGAAAGCGTTTGCCGGCGGCCGCGCACGGTTGCACCGATGGAGTACGGCGTCGTCCTGAAGTGGTGGTTGCTCTATCAGGCGCTGTTGGTCGTCGGCCTGCCGTTCGCGGCGCGGCTGCTGCCGGACGCGCCCGACCGCGGCGCGTCGCTGGCCGTGCCGACGGCCGTCGTGCTGGTGGCGGTGCCGACGCTGTGGGTCGGCCAACTGGCGTTCGGCCTCTGGGTGGTTGTCGGCGTCGCGGCGGCGGTCGTGGCCGCGTCGGCGTGGCTGGCTCGCGGCGGCGTCGACGTTCCCAAGCGCCCGCTCGCGGAGGTCGTGGCGGTGTTCACCGCGGCGTTCCTGTTCCTCGTTTTGATTCGGGCGACCGCGGACGGCGTCCACCCCTACGGCGGCGAGAAGTTCCTCGATCTCGGCCTCCTCCAGAGCCTCCTGCGCGCGGACCGCCTCCCGCCGCAGGACTTCTGGTTCGCGGGCGAGCGCGTCGTCTACTACTACGGCGGCCACCTGATTGCGGCGGCGCTCGCGCTGCTGTCCGGGACGAGCGGCCGGTTCGCGTACGACCCGGCGCTGGCGGGCTTCTACGCGATGGCGGTGACGGCGGCGTACGGCCTCGCGGGCACGATTGCCGCGAGCCGGTTCGACGACACTGAAGCTGTGTCCGGTGCCACGTCGCTGGCGGTTGCGGCGGTCGTCTTCGTCGCCCTGCTCGTGACGCTGGGCGTGCCGTGGTACTACCTCGCGGTACCGGCGGCGTTCGCGGCTGCCGTGCTCGCGGGGTCGACGCGGGTCCGCGCGGGGATTCTGGCCGCGTTCGTCTACGGGTTCGCCAGTAATCTCGTGACGCCCGTCCGCCTGCTCGCGGGCGCCTACGGAGTGGTTCGGCGCGCGGTCGTCGCCGCGGGCATCAAGTCGAACCGCGCGCCCGCGATTTCTCCGGCGGAGTTCGACATGTGGCACGCCAGCCGCGTCGTGGAGACGGGCATCAACGAGTTCCCGCTGTTCGCGTACCTGAACGGCGACCTGCACGCGCACATGATGAGCGTGCCCGTCCTCCTGCTCGCGGTCGGCGTCGGGCTGGCGTACGCGCGCACTCCCGAGTCGGCGCGCGGCCGCCGGCTCGCACTGATGTTCGTCGCGTTCCCGGTCGTCGCGGCGACGATTCTCACGGTGAGCGCGTGGAGCTTCCCCGCGGTCGCCGGCGTGGCGATGCTGAGCGTCGCGCTCGCGGACGCCGACCCGGCGACGCTGCTCCCGGAGTCGGTCGCGCGGCGCGTCGAACGGGCGAGCGCGCCGGGCCGCGAACTCCAGCGCGTCCTCGCCGGTGTCGTCGTCGGGGTCGCGGTCGCCGTGCTGGGATTAGTCGTCGCCGCGCCGTTCGTGCGGAACGTCCTGCTCGCGGGCGCGAGCAACCAACACCCCGCGACGCTCCCCGAGCCCACGAAGCTCGGCGCGTTCCTGCTCGTCCACGGCCTGTTCCTCGCGGCGTTCGGCGCGTATCTGGTCTCCCGGGTCGCCCGCGACAGTTCGGACTGGGCGGCCGCCGGCCTCGCCGCCGTCGCCGCCGTGCTGGTCGCGGCGTCGTTCGACCCCGTGATCGCCGGCGTCCGCGTCGGCGTCGTCGCCGTCCTGCTGGCCGGTCCACTGCTCGCGGGCGCGTGGCTGCTGCGGCGGCGGGACGCGGTCGGCTACGAGGGCGTGCTCGTCGTCGCGGGCGCGGGCCTCGTCGTCCTCGTGGAGTACGTCTACCTCGCCGACGCCGCCTCCTACGAGCGCTACAACACGATATTCAAGGTGTACGCGCAGGTGTGGGCGCTCTGGACAGTACCCGCGGGCGTCGCGCTCGCCGCGCTCGCCGCACGAGCGCCGGAGGCCTCGCGGCTGCGGGCGGTCGGCGGGAGCGCGCTCGCGGTCCTATTGGTGGTGTCGGCGTCCGTCTACGGCGGGTTCGCTGTCGCCAAGCACGTCGACAGCGTGGACGACGCCAGCCTCGACGCCTTCGAGTACGTCCACGACGAGCGCCCCGGCGAGGCCGCCGCCATCGAGTGGCTGAACGAGAAACCGGGCCAGCCCCATATCGTCTCCGCCCCGGGAACGACGCCGTACTCGTGGCAGAACCCGGCGTCCAGTCTCACCGGGATTCCGACGGTCGCGGGCTGGGCGCACGCGGCCAACTACCACAGCGACGCCGCCTACCAGACGCGGGTCAGCGACGTGCGCGTCGTCTACGAGACACGGGAAGCCACCTCGCGGGCCATCGTCCTGCGGAAACACGACGTGCGCTACGTCTGGGTCGGGCCAATCGAGCGCGAGCGCTACGACGTGCGCGTGACCGACGCGGAGCCCGGCATCCGAGTCGCGTTCACGAACGAGAACGTGACCGTCTACGAGGTCACGAGGTCGGCGCTGACGGCGACGGAGAACTAGACCGCGAGGTCGCCGGCGCGCTTCTTGACGGTGATGTCGTCGGCGTCGGCGGTCTCGACGTCGAGCCAGTGCGGGACGAAGTTGCGCTTCTCGTAGTCTTCGAGTTCGTCCTCGTCACCCATCACGCACCACAGCTGGACCTCCTCTGGGCCGTGCCAGTCGCCGTTGCGCGTCACCTGGAAGAGGACTTTCTCCTCGCCGTCGTACTCGATGACGCCGTCACGGCGCACGCCGGGGTCGCCGTGGATGATGAGTCGCTTCATGCCAGCGGCTTCGGAGGGTGGCGGATTAAACGCTTCGAAGCCGGCCGTCACTCCGCGGCGAGCGCGTCGCCCAGCCAGTACGCCGGGAACCCGAGCACGGCGAGGAGGGGCAGCCACGCGAAGACGAGCGCCCACAGCAGCGCGGTCGGGCCGAGCAGCGCCGCGATGCCCGCCAGCGGCGCGACGACGGCCGCGAACGGCGCGACTGCGGTCGCCACGTCCGTCCAGCCGCCGCGCTCGGTTCTGGTCGCGCCGACGACCGCGAACGCCCAGCCGTGCGCGGCCAGCAGGCCCGCCGCGAGCGCGCGCCCGACGGTCGGCGCGGCGATACCCGGATGGAGGCGCGCGCCGGTGACGGCACCGAGCACGCCGAGCGCGAGCGGCGTGCCGACCGTGGCCGCGGTGAGCACGCGCACGTCGTCGAGTCGCTCGGTGGCGGCGAGCGCGCCGACGACGACCGCCGTGACGGCCGTGAACAGCACGGTCGCGCCGAAGAGTTCGAAGTACGTCGTCACTAGCCCGGTGGCGACCGCGACGGCCGCGACGAGCGCGCCGCCCGCCGCGAGCGCTCTCCCGACACGCTCCGTGTTCCCGGGCGTGCCGGCGCGGTCGACGAACGCGCCGAACCCGCGCAGGAGGACCGCAAGGGCGACGACCGGGACTGCGAGGACGAGTGCGCTCTGCCCGAGGAAGCCCGGCAGCACCTCGACGCCGATTGCGAGCTGGGTCGCGGCCGTCGAGACGAGACCGCTGTCGGGCGCGAACGCTACGAAGTCGCTGCCGAGGTGGTCGCCGCGCTCCCACGTCGCGGCGGCGTCGCCGGTCGCGCCCGCGGTAATCGTGTAGCCGTTGGGCGCGTACAGGCGGACCCGGTCGGTGTCGACCGCCCAGCCCGAGCGCGCGTCGCGGACCGCGTCCGCGAGCACGACGCCGCCGAGCGACCGATGTCCGAAGTTGGCGTCCGTGTACGAAATCGTCACCCGCGACCCGTCGGCGCGCAGGGTGGCGTTCTCGGGGACGGACGCGATGCCGTCGTGGTTGTCGGCGAGCGCGGCGAGCACCGCCGCGGAGTGGTTGGCGACGCGGGCCGCGCCGTCGCCGGCGAGGTCGTTCTCGACGACGACGCGCGCGCTCCCGTTCGCGCGAACGTGGACGTCCAGCGAGGACTCGACGACGGCGACGGAGACGTTGGCGTCGGCCGCGGCCGACTCGAAGCCGTCGCCGCACGCGCCACAGATGTCCTCGGGCGGCGGCGCGGCGACTGTGGCTCCGGTGGCGAGCGCGAGCGCGACGACGAGCGCGGCTGCGGGGAGGGCGAGCCTGCGGCGCGAGACCATGCCCAGAGTCTCGCAGGGCGCGAGCAAAAACCTGTGCGTGCGCTGGGAGGTCGCGTCCGCGAAACCAAACGGATTTTAAGCGGCCACGTGTAACCGAGAGACAACAGAGCTGATTTAGCCTATGGAGATGCCACGCCGATTCAACAGCTACTGCCCGCACTGTGACGAACACAACCAGATCGAGGTCGAGAAGGTCCGCACCGGCCGCTCGTCCGGCATGAAGTGGGACGCTCGCCGCACCAAGCGCGCGAACGCCTCCATCGGGAACCACGGTCGCTTCTCGAAGGTGCCGGTCGGCAACAAGCCGACGAAGAAGACGGACCTCAAGTACCGCTGCAACGAGTGCGGTAACGCCCACCTCCGCGAGGGATGGCGCACCGGCCGACTCACCCTTCAGGACTAACGATGTCGGGAGGATTCTTCAAAGTCGAGTGTCCGGACTGCGAGAACGAGCAAATCGTCTTCGGTAAGGCCTCCTCGGAGGTCGCCTGCGCCGTCTGCGGAACGACGCTCGCGCGTCCGACCGGCGGCGAGGCGGAGTTCGCGGGTGAGGTCGTCGAAACCGTCGAGGCCAGATGAAGTACGTCGGCTGGCCCGAGGAGGGCGAACTCGTCGTCGGCAAGGTCGACGACATCGAGGACTTCGGCGTGTTCGTCGACCTCGAAGAGTACGAGGACAAGCGCGGCCTCGTGCACGTCAGCGAAGTGGCCAGCGGCTGGATCAAGAACGTACGCGACCACGTCAACGAGGACCAGACGGTCGTCGCCAAGGTGCTGGACGTCGACGAGTCCGCCCAGCAGATCGACCTCTCGCTGAAGGACGTCAACGACCACCAGCGCTCCGATAAGATTCAGGAGTGGAAGAACGAGCAGAAGGCGGACAAGTGGCTGACGCTGGCGTTCGGCGAGGACATGGACGACGACCAGTTCCGCCGCATCGCCAACGAGCTCCTCTCGGAGTTCGGCAGCCTCTACGAGGGGTTCGAGCAGGCCGCGATTCACGGCTACGAGGCCCTCGAGAAGACCGACCTCGACGACGACGAGCAGGACGCCATCGTCGAGACCGCCCGCGAGAACGTCTCCGTGCCGTACGTCACGGTCACGGGGTACGTGACGCTCACGTCGCCGGACGCCAACGGCGTCGACGACGTGAAGGAAGCCCTGCAGGCCGCCGAGGGGAACGGCGAAGTCCCCGACGAGGCCGACCTCGACGTGACGTACGTCGGCGCGCCCGAGTACCGGATTCGGGTGCAGGCGCCGAACTACAAGACCGCCGAGGACCAGCTGGAGGCCGCCGGCGCCCGCGCCGTCGAGGAGATCGACGTGCAGGGCGGCGACGGGAACTTCCACCGCGAGCGCCAGCTCGACGAGGAATGAAGTCAGACATCCGGGTGTGTTCGGCGTGGCGCGAGCGCCACGACCGCCCGGTGTACACGCTTTCTGCGGAGTGTCCCGACTGCGGCGCGGACGCCGTCAACAGCGCGCCCGCGCCGTTCGACCCCGAGGACCCACACGGGCGGTACCGACGCGCTCTTAAGGAACGCAGTCGCCCCTAGGGTATGGACGAAATCGACATCGCGTGGGAATCCGAGCCGGAGCTGGACGACCCCGTGTTCGTCGAGGGTCTGCCCGGCGTGGGCCACGTCGGGAAGCTGGTCGCCGAGCACGTCGTCGAGGAGGCCGAGAGCGAACTCGTCGCGCGCGTGTACAGCGAGCACTTCCCGCCGCAGGTCACGGTCGCCGACGACAGCGTCGCGGAGCTGGCGAACGCCGAGCTTCACGCCGTGGACACGGCGGGCCGGGACCTCCTCGTGCTCACGGGCAACCACCAAGCGCAGGACAACGTCGGCCACTACCGCGTCACCGAGGCCGTCCTCGACGTCGCCGAGGAGTTCGGCGCCGGCGAGCTGTACGCGCTCGGCGGCGTCCCCACGGGCGAACTCGTCGAGGACCACGACGTCATCGGCGCCGTCTCCGACGAAGACCTCAAGGAGCGCCTCGGGGACGCGGGCGTGGAGTTCCGCAGCGAGGAGCCCGCTGGCGGCATCGTCGGCTCCAGCGGCCTCCTGCTCGGGCTGGGCGGCCGCCGCGGGTTCGACGCCGCCTGCCTGATGGGCGAGACGTCGGGCTACCTCGTGGACCCGAAGGCGGCGAAGGCCGTGCTCGCCGTGCTGGAGGGGATGCTCGGCTTCGACCTCGACGAGGAAGCCCTCGACGACCGCGCCGACGAGATGGAGGAGGTCGTCAGCCGCCTCCGCGACATGGAGGAGGGCGCGAGCCCCGGCGGCGACGAAGACCTCCGGTACATCGGCTAACCCGCTCTCATTCTGATGCTCGCAACCGCTGGACCTAACCCCGCGTAGTGCCGACTGGGGGGCGTGAGCGACACTCCGTCGTGGTTGACGTTCGGGGAGCGCGCCGCGTACCTCCCGGACGCGGACGCGCTCGTGTTCGCGGACGTCCACGTCGGCCGGGACGCCGCGTCGGACGTCTCCCTGCCGCTCGGGGAGCGCGCGGACCTCCTCGACCGCCTCGACGCCTTGCTCGGGGAGTTCGAGCCCGCGACCGTCGTCGTCGCCGGCGACCTCCTGCACGTCCGCGGGCGCGTCCCCGACGGCGTCCGGGAGACCGTCGAGGCCATCGAGGCGGCGGTCCGCGATGCGGACGCGGCGTTCCGCGTGGTGCGCGGGAACCACGACGCGAAGCTGGACGCGGTGGGCGTCGACGCCGAGAACGCCGCCGTGCTCGCGGACGGCACCGCGGTCTGGCACGGCCACGACGACCCGCCTGTGGACGCCCGGCGGTACGTCGTCGGCCACGAGCACCCCGCGGTCGAAATCGAGGGCGCGCGCCACCCGTGTTTCCTCTACGGCCCCCGCCACCACGAGGGCAGCGACGTGGTGGTGCTGCCGGCGTTCACGCGGCTCGCGCCGGGAACGCTGGTGAACGGGCTCCGGCGCGACGACTCGCTGTCCTCGATGCTCTCGGACCCCAGCGGCTTCCGGCCGGTCGTCGTCAGCGAGGGGGAGACGCTGGCGTTCCCGGCGCTCGGCGAGTTCCGCGGGCTACTGTAAGTCCTCGCGGACCGCGTCCGCCGCTTCTTTCCCGCTCTGAAGCGCGCCGTTGATGGAGGAGTCGTGGGTGTAGTCGCCGGCGAGGTAGACCGCGCCCTCGGGCGCCTGCACGCCCGGCAGGTCCTCGTGAACGCCCGGCGGCTGGGCGAACTGCGCGAACGGCAGGCGGTCCGTGCGAAGCAGCTCGAAGTCGCCCAGCGACGCCGCGGGGTACCACTCGGAGACGGTCTCCCGCGTCCGGGTTTCGAGGTCGCCGTCGGACTCGTCGCGCACGCCGTCGTCGGCGTCGTCGTGGCCGACGGTCGTCGCGGCGACGAGCGCGCGGTCGTCGGGCGCGTACTCGGGCGCGACGCCGGACATCGGCGCGACGGTCGTCGGCACCTCGCCGCCGGCGTTGAGGTGGATGCGCTCGCTGTCCGCCAGCGGGTGCCCCGACGGCACCGCGAAATACTGCGTGACACAGCCCTTCGCGTCGGTCGGAATCGCGTCGACGCCGGTGAGTTCGCGGCTCGCCTTCGGGTCGGCGGCGACCACGACCGCGTCCGCGTCGACGGTCTCGCCCGGAATCTGAACCGAAGCCTCGCCGTCCGCCGCCTCGACGGCTTCGACGGGCGTCTCCGTGACGACGCGGGCGTCCGCCTCGACGGCGTGCTCGGCGAGTTGGTCCGCGATGGCGCCCATCCCGCCCGCCGGGACCACGGTCTTCCCCTCCGAGAGCATCTTGAACGTGAACTCGAAGACGCGCTTGGAGGTGTCGAGGCCGCGGTCGAGCGTGATGCCGCCGTAGAACGGCCGCACGAACCGCTCGACGTACCGCTCGGAGAAGCCGTACGCGTAGAGGTACCGCTCGATGGTGGCGTCGGGCTCCGCGAAGATGTCCTCGACGGACTTCGACTTGAGGTCCGCTCGGAGGCGCAGCGTCCGGAGCTTGTCGGTCGTGGACACGTCGCCGTTGAACAGCGTCTGGGTGAGCGCGCGCGGCTCCCGGAGCGGGTCCGCCAGCACCGAGCGCCGGTCGCCGCGGCAGATGGTCGCGCCCGGAGAGAACGACCGCAAGTCGAGCGCGTCGAAGTCCAGCTCCCGCTTCGCCGCGGGGTACGCGGTGAACAGCACTTGGAAGCCGCGGTCGAAGACGAAGCCGTCGCCGCGCCGCGAGCGCACGCGCCCGCCGACGTCCTCGTTGCGCTCGAACACCGTCACGTCGAAGCCGTCCGCGGCGAGGTGGCGCGCCGCCGCGAGGCCGGCGAGGCCGCCGCCGACGACCGCGACACGAGAGTCAGCCATGCGTGGGGGTTCGCTCGCGGGCGACAAGAACGTGCGGGCTCCCGGGCCGCGCCGGAAGGGACAGGGCTTTTCGCGCCGCCTGTGAAGGCCCGCGCATGGAGACGACGCCGGCCTTCGAGGGGCTTCGGTGTGTAGACTGCGAGGAGACGTTCGACGCGGAGACGGCGACCCACCGCTGTCCGGACTGCGGCGGCATCCTCGACCCGACCTACGACTACGACGCGCTCGACGTGTCCCGGGAGACCTTCGAGTCGCGTCGCTTCGACTCGATGTGGCGCTACGAGGAGCTGCTGCCGTTCCCGCGGGACGCCGCGGTGTCGATGGACGAGGGCGCGACCGCGCTCGTGGAGTGCCCGACGCTCGCCGACGAGATGGGCGTCGGCGCGGTCTACCTCAAGGATGAGGGCCGCAACCCCACGGGGACGTTCAAGGACCGCGGGCAGACGGTCGCGGTGACCGCAGCCAGCCAGCACGGCGCCAGCGACGTGGCGCTCGCGTCGGCGGGCAACGCCGGGCAGTCCGCCGCGGCGTACGCGGGCCGCGCGGGCCTCGACTCGCACGTCTTCCTGCCGTCCCGCTCGGGGTTCACGAACAAGGCGCTGGTGAACGTCCACGGCGGCGACATGAACGTCGTCGAGGGGCGCATCGGGGACGCGGGCGCGGCCTTCGACGACGCGATGGCCGAGCACGACGACTGGTACTCGGTGAAGACCTTCGAGACGCCGTACCGCCACGAGGGCAAGAAGACGATGTACTACGAGACCGTCGAACAGCTCGACTGGGAGACCCCCGACCACGTCGTCTACCCGACCGGCGGCGGCGTTGGCCTCGTCGGCATGCACAAGGCCGCGAAGGAACTGCGCGACCTCGGCCTCACCGAGAACCTCCCCGCGATGTACGCGGCGCAGGCGGAGGGCTGTGCGCCCATCGTCCGCGCGTTCCAAGAGGGCCGCGACGTCCACGAGCCGTGGGACACCCCGGACACCATCTGCGGCGGCATCGAGATTCCGGACCCGGGCGCGAGCCCGCTCGTGCTGGACGCGCTCCGCGAGAGCGATGGCGGCGCGGTCGCCACCAGCGACGAGGAGATTCTGGACGCCGCGACGCAGGTCGCCGCCCACGAGGGCTTAGAGATGGGCGCGACGTGTGCGGCGGCCGCGTCTGGCGCGTCCGCGCTCGCCGACGACGGCGCGTTCGGGGAGGACGACACGGTCGTCATCCTGAACACTGGCACCGCCAACAAGGACGCCGACGTGCTGCGCTCGCACCTGATGAGCAAGGGAATCTGATTCGGGCGTCGTACGCGGACGAAGTTCCCGAGGCGCGGTTAGGTCGCCGCCGCCTCGGGCGTTTCGCCGGTCGAACCCGACTCCCGCTTGTTTTTCAACGTGAGCGCCGCGAACAGCAGGAAGCCGACGCCGCGAAGCGTCAGGTCCAGCAGTAGCGCGTCGACCGACACCGTAATGCCGGCGAACCCGAGCACGTCGAACACCGACGTCGAGAGCATGCCGGGTGCCATGAGAAGCAGGGAACTGAGCGCGAAGCCCGCCCGTTCGAGGCGCTCGACCTTCGTGTACAGGGTGCCGATGACGGTTGCACCGAGTGCGACGACGCCGAGGAAGACGCCGGCAATCGGCACCAGGATCTCGGGCACGGAGTACGACAGCTCCGCGAGGTCACCGAAGTTGACGACGCGGTAGCGGTCCCGCAGCGGTAAGTTAGCCGCGTTCGCCTTCTCCCGGAGGAGGACGATACCGGGAGCGAGCACGAACGCGAACGGGACGATTGCTTTGTTCAGCGACAGCGAGAACGCTTTCACCCCGGTTTGGAAGGGGTCGGATTTCGCGACCCCGCTGGCCGCGTAGGCCGCGACGGCGACCGGCGGCGTGATGTCGGCGATGACGCCGAAGTAGAGGATGAACAGGTGTGCCGCCAGCTCCGGGATACCGAACTTCACGAGCGGCGTCGCGAGCATCGAAATGAGGATGATGTACGTCACCGTCGTCGGCATCCCCATCCCGAGGATGATGCTCGCGACAGCGGTCACGAGCAACATCACCACGATAGAGCCGCCCGACAGCTCGAGCAACAGCGAGGTGAGGTTCGGGCCGAGGCCGGAGACGCTGATGACGCCGGGAATGATGCCAGCGGCGGCGACCGCGACGACGACCGGGACGGCGGTTCGTGCGCCCTCGTCCATCGACTTGACGACGAAGGTGCCGGTGCGGAACAGCTGGTTCTTGCCGAGGTCGGTGCCCGTCCGGTCGCCCGTCGTCTCCGCGGCGTTCTGCACGGTCGGGTTCAGGTCCAGCAGTTTCGACTGCACGTTCGTGTAGACCAGCATCGTCACGGCGGCGGCGACCATCGCGTACCAGCCGAGTCGCGGCGCGACGATGCCCGCGGCCTCCCCGAGCGGGAGGCCGGCACCGCCGGCGCCGGCGAGGAGCCGCGTGAACGGGACGCCGGCGACGACGTGGCTCACGAGGTCGGCCCCCGTGACGACGGCCAGTGCGCCGACGAGGAAGCTACGCGTCTGTTCGCTGTAGGCCGCGATGAACGTGATGAGCGCGACGAGCGCGACGAGCGTGAACCACGCCGAGCGGGACACGGAGAGTCGCTCGATGATGAGGTAGTACAGCAACAGGAAGATGGGGACGAGGTAGAACCAGCCCTGTTTCAGGTGCTCGCGCATGGACGCGGTCTCGAGGTTTTCGACACCGCCGATTCCCTCTTGGACCGCTTTCAGGTGGACCATCACCCACACGCCGAAGAAGAACACGATGGCCGGCACCGTCGCCAGCAGGATGATGTCGCGGAACGGCGTCGCGGTGTACTGCACCATCAGGAACGCCGCCGCCCCCATCACGGGCGGGAGAATCTGGCCGCCGGAGGACGCCGAGGACTCGACGGCGCCGGAGAACTCCGGCGAGTATCCCGAGCGCTTCATCAGCGGGATGGTGAACGCGCCGGTGGTGACCGTGTTCGCGATCGACGACCCGGAAATCGTGCCCATGAAGCCGCTGGCGAGGATGCTCGCCTTCGCGGGGCCGCCCTTTCGCTTCCCGGTGGCGGCGTACGCGAGGTCGATGAACCACTGTCCGGCCCCGCTCATCTCGAGGAACGAGCCGAACAGGATGAAGATGTAGATGAAGCTCATCGAGACGGTCACGGGAATCCCGAAGACGCCGTTCTCCGTGTTGTACCAGAGGTTCTGGATGATGTCCGGCCACGTCAGGCGCGGAATCGCGAGCAGACCGAGGAACGGCGTGTTGCCGCTGATGAGGAATCCCCACCGGGCGTAGACGATGAACGTCGCGACGATAATCATCAGCGCAAGCCCGAGCGTCCGGCGGGTGGCTTCCAGCACCAAGAGGATGCCAATCACGCCCAGAATCATCGCGTACGAGACGTCGCCGACGATGGGCAGGCCGCCGAGAATCGGGTCGAGGAACGGGTACACGCCCGTCACCGGCCGGCCGGATTCGAGGCCGAACACGCGCATGTCCTGTATCTCCCCGAACTCCGTGAGGAAGTACAGCGCGCTGAGGACCGCGAACGCCATACACACCACGTCGAAGGGCGTGACGCGACTGCGGTCGGGGTCGACGAACGCCCAGCGGAAGACGCCGCGAACCCGGTCCAGCACGCGTGCGACGGGGTTCGAGCCGAGTCGCGTGGTCGCCGTGTCGAGCGCCGAACCCAGCCGGCCCGAGACGACGCCGCCGCCCATCGACGCGGGGAACATCAGGAACGTCAACACGAGCGCGAACGCCACGTGGATGGCGTTGGCTTGGAGCAGCTGCAGCCCCACTTCGATGTCGGCGACCAGCGGCAGCGGAATCGTGAAGTAGAAACTCTCGGACGCAAGAATCAGCTGAAACAGGGAGAACAGAATCCCGATTACCGAGACGGCGAGGGCGGCCAGCCCCTTCAGTGACCGCCGCCGCTCGATTTCGTCGATGAGTTCGTCGGCTTCCTCTCTGGACAGTTCCGCTTCGTCGCCGTCGGTTTGGTTGTTCGTGCTCATAGGAGTACGTCAGTCAACGTCCGTCGTTCGAGGTGGATGCGAACGTCACTCGCGTTCGTCTCCGCGACCAAGTCGAAGCGTTCGTCGTCGACGACGAGCGTGTGGTTCGCGACCCGGCCGGGAGAGACCAAAAGCGTCTCCGTCGTCATGATGGGCTCGGGCGGCTCGTAAACGAACGTCCCGTTGACGTTCGTGACGTTGACCCGCGACGGGAGCCCCCAACCGTAGGACTCGAACTCCATTCGCGTGTTGACGAGCGTGTCGCCGTCGACGCGGTACTCGTCGTAGACGGGCGTCTTCTCGACGCTGTGCATGTACTGGAGTCCGACGGTGCTCCCCGTCTCGACGTGCTCCGTGATGTACTGTTCGCCCGTGTCGATGTCTTCGACGACGAGCACTCGGCCGGTCGAGACGCCTGCCGCTCCGCTGGCGAGCGCTGCCAGTGTCACGAGAAGTACGGCCACCAACGCTACCACAACTCGCTTTCGTCGGAGGATTCGGTCAATCACGATTGGAAGTGGAGGGTGCTGTTAGGGAACCGAGGGGACGCGAGCGGCGGTGCCGCGGGTTCTTCGGATTACTCGTCGAAGTACGCCGCTGCGCCGTCGTGAAGCTCGATGGACATCCCGTCCTGTGCGCTGTCGGCGGAGATGAAGTCCGTCTTGATGGTCAGGTCGTCGACGTTGTCGAAGATGGCCGCGGTGACTGCCTCGACGGTGTCGGCGGGCACGCCGGAGTTCGTGGCAATCATCGCCTGCACGGCGACGGTTTCGACGGCTTCGTCGATGCCGGAGTACGTGCCTGCGGGAATCGTGTCGTCGGCGAACCACGAGGCCGCGTCCTTGACCGCTTGGCGGTTGTCGCCCTGAATCGGGACGATCTGGACGTTGTTCGTGGTCGCGAGCTCCTCGATTGCGCCGACGGGCCAGCCGCCGACGACGAACGCCGCGTCGATGTCGCCGTTCGCGAGCTGTTCGGACGCCTGCGAGAAGCCGGCGTTCTGCTCGTTGTAGTCGCTGATGCCGACTGCTTCGAGAATCTGGTTCGCGTTGACCTGCGTCCCGGAGCCGAGGTCGCCGGTGTTGATGGTCGCGCCGCTGAGGTCGCTCAGCGTCTCGATGTCGGAGTTACTCAGCGTCACGATGGTGATGGTTTCGGGGTACAGCGTCGCCACGCCTTCGAGGTTGTCGATGGCGTTCCCTTCGAACGTGTCGATGCCCGTTCCGTTCTTCGCGAAGTACGCGATGTCGTTCTGGATGAGCGCGAAGTCCGCGGAGCCGCCCGCGAGGCTCCCCACGTTCTCGACGCTGGCGCCCGTCGACTGGACGTTCAGCGAGAAGTCGGTGTTCTCCTCGACGATGGTCTTGATCTCGTTCGAGAGCGGGTAGTACGTCCCGCCCGTACCGCCGGCGTGCCAGCTCAGGCGCGTGCTCCCGCTGCCGCCGTCGGTCTGCGTCCCTGTCGAGGTACCGTCTCCGTCACCGTCGCCGTCGCCGCCGTTTCCGCTACAGCCGGCGAGCCCGGCAACACCAGCAATACCTGCCGCTTCGAGAAACCGACGACGTGTCTTTTTGGATGGCATACGTTCTCACATTGTCCAGAAGGTTTATATTCCTGTCGCGTGCCGCATGGCGCCAGTAAACAAACCACACGGCACCGTCGCCCGCTCGCAAATACGACGGGTCCTGTCCGGAGGGAGAACTCTCACACGCGTCGATACGCCGATCGTTGGTAGTATCACTAATCTATATTCTCCCTCCGCCAACTATTTGTTTAGACGCGTCTAAAGTCCGGTACCGAATGCTCTCCGACGTCATGGAGGACTACCTGAAGGCCGTCTACGTGCTCCAGCGCGAGCGCGGCCCGCCGGTGAAGACCTCCGCCATCGCCGACTACCTCGACGTCACGCCCCCGACGGTCACCAGCATGGTCGGGAAGCTCGAAGACCGCGGGCTCGTCGCCCGCGAGAAGTACAAGGGCGTCGAACTCACGCCCGACGGCGAGACGGTCGCCCTCGAAGTGCTGCGCCACCACCGCCTGCTGGAGGCGTTCCTCGCGGACCACCTCGACTACGAGTACGACGAGGTCCACGACGAGGCCGACGCGCTCGAACACCACATCAGCGAGGAGTTCGAGCGCCGCCTCGCCCGGAAGCTCGACGACCCCACCGTCGACCCGCACGGCGACCCCATCCCGAGCGCCGACCTCGAACCGCCGGCGGACCCCGCTTCCGAAGTGCTCGCGGACCACGACGCCGGCGACCACGTCGTCGTCGCGCGCGTCAGCGACCGCGACCCCGAGGAACTCCGCTACCTCAAGGACGCCGGCGTCGAACCCGGCACCGAACTCGAAATCCTCGAACGCGCCCCCATCGGGATGTTCGTCGTCGACATCGACGGCGAGCAGGTCCACCTCCCCGACCGCGTCGCCGAGACGCTGACAGTCCGGTCGGCCGAACCGGAGGTGCAACACTGATGGCGGGCGGTGGTCTCGGCGCCGTCATCGACCAGTACGGCGCGTACGGGCCGCTCCTCGGTTCGTTTCTGGCGAACACGCTGGCGACGTTCGGCGACAAGGGCCAACTCGTCGTGCTCGCGCTCGCCGCGCGCTACGACGCCAAGAAGGTCTTCGTCGGCGCGGTGAGCGCGTTCGCCGCGTGGAGCGCACTCGAAGTCGTGTTCGGCTCGTGGATTGTCCGCGTCCTCCCGCCCGGCGTGATGACGCTCGTCACGGGCGGGCTCTTCGTCGGGTTCGGGCTGGTGACGCTCCGCGAAGCGCTCCGCAACCTCCGCGCCGGCCCGCTCCCGTGGCCGCTCGCGTCGCGCCCCACCGACACCGACGGCGGGCGGACCGTCCTCTCGTCGCGCGTCCAAGCTCTCATTTCGGGGCGCGGCGCCGTCGTCGCGAGCTTCCTCGCCATCGCCGTCGCCGAGTTCGGCGACAAGACGCAGGCGCTCACCATCGCCCTCGCCGCGCACTTCCCCAACAGCGGGCTGCTCGTGTTCGTCGGCGTCGTCGCTGCGCTCGCGCTCCGCACCGGCATCGACGCCGCCATCGGTGACCGCCTCGAACACCGCCTCCCGACCGGCGTCATCGAACTGGCGGCGGCCGTCGTCTTCGTCGCGTTCGGCCTCTCCGCGTTCGGCGTCATCGGCGAAACCACGCTGCTCGTCGTCGTCGTCGCGGCGTTCGTGATGGCCGTCGTCGTCGCCGTCCTCTCTGGCCGGTAGCGACGCACTTTTTCCCGCGGGCGTCGACTCACCGCCGTGTTCGACGCTGTCGTCTCCGTGGCCGCCGGGGTCGCGCTCGGCCTGTCGCTGGCCGCGCCGCCCGGCCCGATGAACGCCGTCATCGCCGAGGAGGCGGTCACCCGCGGCTGGCGCGCCGGCTTCTTCGCGGGACTCGGCGCGATGACCGCGGACGCGTGCTTCTTCGTGCTCGCGCTCGTCGGCGTCGTCGCGTTCATCCAAGACGCCCCCACCGTCGAGCGCGCGATGGTCGGCGTCGGCGGCGTGCTCATGCTCTACTACGCCTACGGCGCGTTCCGCGACGCCGGCTCGTTCTCCGACGCCGAGCCCGCGGAGGGCCGGGGCTTCCGGAAGGCGTTCGTGCTCGCGCTCGCTAACCCCTACCAAGTGACGTGGTGGCTGACCGCGGGCGTCGGCCTCCTGAACCCCAGCGAGATTTCCGCGTTCGGCCTCCAGCTGTCGGCCGCCAACGGCGCGCTCGCGGTCGCGGGGTTCTTCGCGGGCATCCTCGTGTGGGTCGCGGGGTTCCCCGCGTCGCTGCGCGCGGCCGGCGAGCGCGTCGACGCGTTCGGAAAAGTCGTCGCGTACGTCAGCGGCGGCGTCCTCCTCCTGTTCGGCGTGACGTTCCTGCGAACGGCGGCCGGGCTGTGACTACTCGCGCATCCCCGGCACTTCAGCCTCCAGCCACTCCCGGAACCACCGCACGCGCTTGACGCGCTGGTGGGCGATGGAGTCGGCGGTGTCGCTCTCCACGCGCTCGGCGGCGGTCTCCCCGCGTTCGAGCACGCGGTCTATCATCTCCGCGGCGTCGACGTGCGTGCGCGCCTCGTAGCCCATCCGCAGCAACATCAGCGCCGCGCCGTTCGCGCCCGCCTTGTCGAGGACGTCCGCCTCGATGAGACACCGCGTCTCCAGCGGGAGCTCCGAGAGGTCGCCCTGATGGGAGTGGTCGGCGATGGCCGCACACACTTGGTCGACGAACGACGGCGCGAAGTCGCCGTGGGTCTCCAGATACTTGCGCGCGATGCGCGCGCCCTCGTCGGCGTGCTCCTCCTGCTCGGCCTCCAGCTTCGCGATGTCGTGGAACAGCGCCGCGACGCGCACCACGTCGACGTCCGCGCCCTCCTCGCGCGCGATGCGCTCGCCGAGGTCCACGACGTTGCGGATGTGCGTGAACCGGTACTCCGCGGAGTGCCACGGGTACCACCGCATCCGCCCGCCGTCGTCCTCGTTCTCCACGCTGGCCTCGAGGTAGTCGCGGACGAACGCCGCCATCTCGTCGAACTGCGGCTCGGAGACCGGCGACTCCTTTATCTCGACGCCCACGGTCTCACCTCCGTTGGTCGGCGTACACGTACAGTCATTACTACAACGAAGGCCTGTTTCTCTCTTTAGCCTTTTGCAGGCCTCCCGAGAGCGAGTGAGTCAGTCGAACTCGTAGTCCGCGACCGCCGCCTCGCAGTCCCGCATGGCGTCGAATCGCTCCTCGTCGGGGTCGTCGATAGCCACCGACTCCACCTCCAGCCAGCCGTCGTCGTACACCAGCCCCGTCACCCAGTCGTCGGTGCCGAGGATGACTTGCTCGGTGATGACGACGGGCTCGCGGGTGTCGGCCTCGACGGCTTCCTCGCGGTCGACGGGTACCACCAGCGAGAACGCGTCGGCGTGGTTGAGCGCGGTGACCTCCTGCTGTCGCAGCGGCCGGTCCGGCAGCGACTCCAACGTATCGCTCATACCGTCCGGAAGCGGCCGCCACGCTTAGGCCGTTCGCTCTGCTGGCTCCCGAGACCTATTTATTCACACTCCACGAACGCACACAAAACATATATACTGACACTCCATCGACTCGAACCGAGATGCCGCTCTGCCAGAACTGCGAGTCGTTCGTCACCAAGGACTACGTCCGCGTGTTCACGCCCCCCGGCGTCGAACAGCCCCGCGTCTGCCCGGACTGCCCGGACATGGTGCGCGACGGCGCGGACGTCCGCGAGGCTCGCGCCACCCGGTCGTAACGCGAACAGGCCACCCAACCGACCCCCCGCTGTTTTCCTCCATTCCCCTTCCGACTGCGGCTACGGCGCGTCGGCGCGCTCGACCAGCTCCACGCCCGTGAACTCGAAGCGCGCGCCCCCGTTGCCGTCCGCCACGGCGACCGTCCAGCCGTGCGCGTCCGCAATCTCCTCGACGATGGCGAGCCCGAACCCCGTGCCGTCGGCGCTGGTCGTGTACCCGTGCGCGAACACCGCCTCGCGCTCGTCGACGGGGATGCCCGGGCCGTCGTCCTCGACGTAGAACCCCGAACCGTCGTCGAGCACGCCGACCCTCACGGTGACATCCTCGCCCGCGTGTTCGACGGCGTTGCGCGCCAAGTTCTCGAAGACCTGCTGGAGGCGGTCCCGGTCGCCCCGCACCGCGAAGTCGTCGACGACCGTCAGCGTCGCCGGCCCGTCGACGACTCGCTCCCAGCACCGCTCGGCGACGGTCGCTACGTCGACGCGCTCCCGGTCGCCCACCGCCTGCCCCTCGCGCGCCAGCGTCAGCGTGTCCTCGATAAGCGTCTCCATGCGCGACAGCGCGTCCGCGACCGTGTCGAGGTCATCGTCGTCGCCCTCGCGGGCGAGCTCCAGCCGCCCGCTGGCGACGTTCAGCGGCGCGCGGAGGTCGTGGGAGACGATGGTCGCAAACTCCTCCAGCCGCTTGTTCTGTCGCTCCAGCTCCTCGGTGCGCTCGCGCAGCCGGCGCTCGGACTCCAGCCGCGACAGCGCCTCCCGCCCGTGGCCCGCCAGCAGCTCCGCGAGCTCCCGGTCGGTCGCGTCGAACGCGTCCACCTCCCGCGAGACCGCTTGGAACGTCCCGATGTCCGCGATGGGCGTCGTCAGCGCCGAGCGGTACTCGGGGTCCGCGGGCGCAATCTCGTACTCCCGGAGGTCGTCGACGACGATGGTCTCCTGCTGGCGGTACGCGCGCGTGGCGAACGTGTCCTCGTCCAGCGGCGTCACCTCCCAGTAGCCCTCCGTGTCGGCGTCCAGCGACCACGCCCGCTGCACGAGCGCGTCATCCTCGTGGACGTCCACCGCCACCAAGTCGAAATCGAGGATGCGCTCGGCGGCGTCCACGAGAATCTCGTACACCTCGCCGTCCGTGTCCGCCGCTTCCAACTCCGTCGCCGCGTCGTGCAGCGCCGCCAGCGCTTGCCCGCGCTCGCGGTCCTGCGTAACGTCCCGGACCGTGCAGACGAGCTCGTCGTTCTCGGTCAGCGCTAGCGTGTGGTCCTCAGCGAACGTCTCCCCGTCCGCCCGCACCCCCCGCGTCTGCCCGCTCCACACGCCTTCCTCCCTGACGTGCGGGAGAATCTCGTCCTCGACGCGCTCGACCGCCTCCTCGGGGTAGAGGCGGCACCAATGCTCGCCCACCAGCTCCGCTGGCTCGTAGCCGTAGAGGTCCGCGTACGCCTCGTTGACGTACATGAACTCCCCGTCCGCGTCGAGGATGCTGATGCCCTCTTCGGCCGCCTCGATGGCGTCCAACTGGCGCTGGCGGTGGGCGTTCGCGCGCGCCGTGTCCACGTAGTTCAGCACGCGGTTCGCCAGAATCGTGTACTGGTCGGTGCCCGCCTCCTTCTGGAGGTAGTCCGTCGCGCCCGCGGAAATCGCGTCGCTGGCGACCTCCTCGGAGCCCTTCCCGGTGAAGAGGATGAACGGCAGGTCGGGGTGGTCCTCCCGGACGGCTTCGAGGAACTCGATGCCGGTCTTCCCCGGCATGTCGAAGTCCGAGACCACGCAGTCGACGTCCTCCTCGGCGAGCAGCTCGCAGGCTTCGCTGGCGTCGACGGCCGTCACGGCCTTGATGCGGTCGTCCTCCCGTTCGAGGAACTCACCGGCCATCTCCGCGAACCCCGGCTCGTCGTCGACGTGGAGGACGCGGACGGAATCGCTCATTGGCCACCCTATGGGCTACACGTTAACGGGTTTGCCGGTCGGCTCAATCGCAGCCACATTTTGCTCCCCCGCATGAAGTCAAAAACTGGTCGTCCCAGATGACACGAGAAGATATCCCTGCCGCCGGCCAAGACTTACCCTCCGCCGCTGCATATCTGAGCTTCATTAATGGAATCAGACCGCAACTATCGCGAAGTAGCTGAGCAGACCCTCACCAACGGCGAGCCTGCTGATAGTCCCGTAATTGATTTTGTCGCGTCATCATTCGAACTGGCTGACGATTTTACCGAGTTGGAGGCAGACATAGCCGAGCATGAATTAGCTCGGCAAGGATTATCTGCGAACGGACTGGAAGACCTCGATAGCCGTTTTAAGACCCTCACAGCCCGGTATGCTGCCGTACAGCGCGTCGTATCTGACCCACAGAAGATGGCGGGACATACTTCGACTGGCGATGATGTGGACGAGGATGATGTTACTCGTCTCCGGGAGGCGATTCATAGTTTTGGAGACTTAGACCGAGTGCTTGGCCAAATCAGGGACACGCAAACGCGAGTTGGGAACGATATAACCGCAAAACGCAGTCACCTCACGACGATGCGCGGACTTCTGATTTCCGTCATTTCCTCTCTTGTTGCCGCCATTTCGCTAATTCTTTCTATTCCGTGCGGCCGTTTCCTGTAGCTATTCTGGATGGGAGCCGATCTCCAGCCGACACTCATCGTCTAAAACTCCCACAGAATAATCCCCGAACAAAGAATTCGCGCTAAAGTGGTCTGGCCCCGGGCGGATTCGAACCGCGAAGACTCGCTGCTCGTCTTCTGCTTCGAATCCGCGGACTACTCGCTCCTCAGGTCGTTGCTCGCAGAATAGTCCCGGGCGGATTCGAACCGCCGTCATGGGCTGACTTCCCGGTACGCGAACCCGCACCGGTCCAAAGGCCCATATGATTGGCCGCTACACCACGGGACTGCACTCGACGGTAGCCGGCGGGCACACAATAAGATTGCTCTTTGCGGATTCCCGGAGGGCAGCGCCGCGAGCGGTCAGTCGTCGGCTTCGATGCCTTCCTCTTCGACGAGCAGGCCGCAGGCGTCGGCGTCCGCGTCGAAGCACTCCGGGCACTCCGGCTCCCGGTCGATAATCATGTCGAGGCGGTCGGCGACCGTCTCGTCGATGACGGGTTCGAGCTGTCGGGCTTCCGCGCGGAAGTCGTCGACTTCGAGGACGTTCGCGAGGAACCGTTCGAGGATGCAGTACGTCTGCAGCGCCTCTCGGGCGCGGGCTTCGCCGTCGTCGGTGACGGTCGCGCCCTTGTACTTCTCGTGGGTGACGAGCCCGCGGTCTTCGAGCTTCCCGACCATCTCGTTGACGCTCGCCGGACTGACACCGAGGCGGTCCGCGAGGTCACCGGTCGCGGCCGGGCCGTCCTCCAACTGCTCGACGAGGAAGATGGTCTTCAGATACTGGTCGGCAGTGTTCACGCGACACACCTCCGCTGTTGGGTTGGTTGTTCCGTGCTCATGCGCGGGCCTCCATCAGTTTCGCTACTTCTTCGACGCCTTCCGCTTCCGCGTGGCGAATCTCTCGCAGGGTCGACAGCACCGACTCGCGGTCGACGCCGAACGACGCCTCGCTGGCCTCGACGGCGTCGATGAGGTCGTCGTAGAACTTGTACGCCGTCTCCTCCCCGTGGAGCTGGTCGTAGAGCACGCCGTCGAAGTCCTCTGGGCCGGTCTGCCCGTAGCTCCCCGCGACCAGCTCCTTGACGTCGTCGAAGGGGATGCTGTCGGCGTCGAGCGCCTCGACGAGCGATTCGAGCCGCCGGCGGTGTTCGGCCGACTCCTCGCTGGCCTCCGAGAGCAGCGCCTCGATCGCTTCGTCGCGCTGTTCGGCGGGCAGCGACTGGTAGTGCCGGTGCGCGCGCGCCTCCACGACCTCTTCGAGCACGATGCCGATCTGGAGGAGGCGGGCGAGCTGGTCGTCAGAGTCGACGCGTGCCGCGACCGTGCTCACGGCGCACACCTCGACGGCTGTACTCCGGTCATACTACTCGTAACTGAGAGAGAAGCGGACTTAAACCGTTCCCTCCGACGGCGGCCGTCCGCGGGCCACCATCGGGACGCGAGCGCTTACTGGAGGCGCTCGTGGATGCGGGACTGGAGGTCCTCGCGGAGCTCCTCGACTTCGACCTCTTCGAGCACCGGCACGAAGAAGCCCTCCACGAGCATGTCCGTGGCGAGCTGCTCGGGGACGCCGCGGTTCTGCATGTAGAACAGCGTCTCCTCGTCGACCTGCCCGACGGTCGCGGAGTGGCTGGCTTCCGTGTCGTGGTTGTTGATGATGAGCTTCGGGGAGGCGTCGGCCTCGCTCTCGTCGCTCAACATTAGCGTGTTCTCGCGCTGGTAGCTGGACGTGTCCCACGCGCCCTCGCCGACGTCTTGGACGCCCTCGTACACCGAGCGCGCGTCGTCGTCGATGACGCCGCGCGTGACGAGGTCGGCGGTCGTGTGCTCGGCGCGGTGCCAGACCTTCGAGTCGAGGTCGAAGTGCTGGCCCTCGTGGCCGAAGAACGCGCCGACGATCTTCGTCTCGCTGGAGTCGCCGTTGAGCTCCGTGGAGACGCTGGTCTTCGTCAGGCGGCTGCCGAGGTTTCCCTCGATCCAGTCGACCGTGCTGTACGTGGTCGCGTCGCCGCGCTTGACGGTGTAGTTGTACGTGTCCTCGTCGAAGTCCTGCAGGCTCCCGTACTGGACGTAGGAGTTCTCGCCCGCGTCGACCTCGACGACGCCCGAGTAGTAGCGGCCGTCGTCGGCCGCGTCGGCGTCCTCGGCGGTGTCTTGGCGCTCCAGAATCGTCACTGAGGCGTTGTCCTCGGTGACGACGAGCGTGTAGTTGAACAGCGACCGCGAGGTCATCGACGTCCGAATCTTCACGTCCTCGGCGTCGACGCCCGCGGGCACGTAGACGACCGTGCCGGTCGTGAACAGCGCCGTCGACAGCGCCGTCAGGCGGTTCTGCTGCGGGTCGACGATGCTGCCGAAGTGCTCTTCGACGAGCTCGGCGAGGTCGTCGTCCTGCAGCGCGTCGTGGAACGACGCCACTTCGACGTCCTCGGGACCGACTTGGTCCTTCTCCTCGGTCTGCGTGAGCGGGTCCACGAGCGCCTCGAAGTCGAGGTCTTCGAGGTTCGTCCACTTGCGGCCCGGCGTCTCGATGACGTTCGGGTAGGCGAGGTCGTCGAGCGCGTCGAGGGCGTCCAGTCGCGTCTGGAGCAGCCACTCGGGCTCGTCGCGCTCGTCGGCGAGCTGCCGGACGGTCTCTTCGCTGATGTCTTGGTGCAGTTGCGCGCTCATGTTATCCGAGGCTCCCCTCCATCTCGAGTTCGATGAGGCGGTTGAGCTCGACCGCGTACTCGATGGGCAGTTCCTCCGTGATGGGCTCGATGAAGCCCGCGACAATCATCTGCTTGGCGTCGTCGTCGTCGAGGCCTCGGCTCTGGAGGTAGAACACGTCCTCGTCGCCGATTTTCCCGACGGTCGCCTCGTGGGCGACGTCCACCTTCGACTCGTTGATCTCCATGTACGGCATGGTGTCGCTGGTGGACTCGTTGTCGAACATCAGCGCGTCGCACTCCACGGACGTCGAGGAGTTCTCGGCGCCGTCGGCAATGTGGACGAGGCCGCGGTAGTTCGTGCGGCCGCCGTCCTTGCTGATGGACTTGGACTCGATGGTGGACTTCGTCTCCGGCGCGTTGTGGTAGACCTTCGCGCCGGTGTCGATGTCTTGGCCCTCGCCCGCGAACGCGATGGTGATGTGGTTGTCCGTCGCGCCGCGGCCCTTCAGAATCGAGGAGGGGTACAGCATCGTCGCCTTCGACCCCATCGACCCGGACACCCACTCCATGGTGCCGTTCTCCTCGACGATGGCGCGCTTCGTGTTGAGGTTGAACGTGTTCTTCGACCAGTTCTGCACGGTCGAATACTGCACGTGCGCGTCCTCCTTCACGAAGACTTCCACGCCGCCGGAGTGGAGGTTGTGGCTGCCGTACTTCGGGGCCGAACAGCCCTCGATGTAGTGGACTTCCGAGCCCTCCTCGGCGATGATGAGCGTGTGCTCGAACTGGCCCATGCCCTCGGAGTTCATCCGGAAGTACGCCTGCACGGGCATGTTCACCGTCACGTCCTCGGGGATGTAGACGAAGCTCCCGCCGGACCAGACGGCGCCGTGGAGCGCCGCGAACTTGTTGTCGCTGGCCGGCACGCACTTCGTCATGAAGTGCTCTTTGACCAGTTCGGGGTACTCCTGCACGGCCTCGTCCATGTTGCAGAAGACGACGCCCTTCTCCTCCCAGCGCTCCTGCATGTTCTGGTAGACGACTTCGGACTCGTACTGGGCGCCGACGCCGGAGAGCGCCTCGCGCTCGGCCTCGGGGATGCCCAGCTGTTCGAACGTGTCCTGAATGTCGTCGGGGAGGTCCTCCCAGTTGTCCGCGCCCGAGCGCTTGTCCACGTCGGGGCGGATGTAGGGGACGATCTCTTCGACGTCGAGCTCGGAGAGGTCCGGCTGACCCGGCCAGTCCGTCGGCATCGGCATCTTCTTGTACTGCTCGAGGGCGCGCAGGCGCCGGTCGAGCATCCACTCGGGCTCGTCTTTGTCTTCGGAGATGAGCCGAATGGTCTCCTCAGTGAGACCCTTCTCGGACTTGAAGGCGGACTTCTCCTCCTTCTTGAATTCGAATCGGGCCTCGGTGTCGGTTTCTTCGAGGTGGTCTTGGTCTGAACTCATGATGTTGTGTTACGCTGTCTCGTAGACCTGCTCGCGCACCCAGTCGTACCCCTTGTCTTCGAGCTGTTCGGCGAGCTCGGCGTCCCCTTCCATGACGACTTCGCCGTCGAGCATGATGTGGACGCGGTCGGGTTCGACGTAGTCGAGGATGCGCTGGTAGTGGGTGATCTGGAGGATGCCCGTGTCCTGCTCGTCGCGCAGGGCGTTGATGCCCTTGGCGACGTCCTGTAGGCGGTCGATGTCGAGCCCGGAGTCGATCTCGTCGAGCACGGCGATCGACGGTTCGAGGATGGCGGCCTGCAGGACCTCGTTCTGCTTCTTCTCGCCGCCGGAGAAGCCGGCGTTGAGGTAGCGGTTGGCGAACGATTCGTCCATGTCCAGCGCCTCCATCTTCTCGGAGAGGAGCTCCTGGAACTCCGCGACGCCGACCTCGCCCTCGTCGGCGGGGCCCTCCATCGGGGAGTTCTCGTAGCCCTCGTCCTCCTCCGCTTCGGCGTCCTCGTCCTCGCCGAACAGCAGTTCCTCGCGCTCTTCGAGCTTCGCGTTGAGCGCGGTGCGGAGGAAGTTCACGAGCGTGACGCCCTCGATCTCCGCGGGGTACTGGAAGCCGAGGTAGATGCCGAGCGCGGCGCGCTCGTTCGGCTCCAGCGCTTCGAGGTCCCACGTCCGCGCGTCCTCGGGGACTTCCTCGATGTCGTCGAAGTCCTCCTCGTCGAGGTGCAGCAGGACTTCGCCCTCGGTGACCTCGTAGGCCGGGTGCCCGGCGATGATCTTCGAAGTGGTCGACTTCCCCGAGCCGTTCGGGCCCATCAGGGCGTGAATCTCTCCCGACGGGATTTCGAGGTCGACGCCTTCGAGAATCTGCTCTCCGCCTTCTTCTGCGACTTTCGCGTGTACGTTTTTGAGTTCGAGCGTAGCCATTGCCTCAGTCGTCTGTAAGGAGGGCCGTGGGACGCATAACGGTTACGGATTTCCCAGATTCCGGTTCGCGTATGGGGAAAAACTGTTTTCGATTGGGAAAACCTAAATCGGGTTGTCCCACTGCTCCCGGCGCTCGCGCCCCTCAGTCGTCGGCCGGAACCCCCTCGTCGTGTTGGACCTCCGTGCCGAGCAGGTCGAGGAACTGGGCAATCCACTCGGGGTGGTCCGGCCACGCCTGTCCGGTCACGAGGTTCCCGTCCGTGGTCACCTCGTCCACCCACGAGCAGCCCGCGGCCTCGCACTCCGGGCGCACCGCGGGATACGACGTGACCTCGTAGCCGTCGAGGACGCCCGCCGCCGCGAGAATCTGCGGGCCGTGGCACAGCGACCCCACGGGCTTGTCCTCCTCGAAGAAGTGTTGGACCGTCTCGATGACCGCGTCGTACGTCCGCAGGTACTCCGGCGCTCGGCCGCCCGGCACCACGAGGCCGTCGTAGTCCGCGGGGTCGATTTCGTCGAGCGTCGCCGTGAGTTCGAAGTCGTGGCCGCGCTCTTCGAGGTACGTCTGGTCGCCGCGGAAGTCGTGAATCGCGGTCTTCACGGTGTCGCCCGCGCCCCGCTCGGGGCAGACGGCGTCGACCTCGTGGCCGACCGCCTGCAGCGCTTGAAACGGCACCATTATCTCGTAGTCCTCGCCGAAGTCGCCGACCACCATCAGCAGTTTCTTGCCAGTCATTGTCTCCCGATATTCTGTTTGGCTCCGACCGTCATAACTGTTCGCTGGCCGAACGCTCAAGCCCCCCGAGTCCGAGACGCCACGTATGGTTTCAGCAGGACTCGACGGTCACGTCGCCGTCGTCACGGGCGCGAGCAGCGGCATCGGCGAAGCCACCGCACACGTCCTCGCCCGCGAGGGCGCGACCGTCGTGCTCGCCGCGCGCCGCCGCGAACGCCTCCAGAGCATCGCCGACGACCTCGCCGCCGACTACGATGCCAGCGCCCACGTGGTTCCCACCGACGTGACCGACGAGACCGAAGTTCAGTCGCTCGTGGACGCCACCGTCGAGCAGTACGGCGGCGTCGACGTGCTCGTGAACAACGCCGGCCTCGGCCGTGAGGGCGATGTCGAGACTCTCGACACCGACGCCTATCGGCAGATGATGGACGTCAACTGCGACGGCGCCTTCTTTGCCACGCGCGCGGCGCTCCCGCACCTCCGGGAGGCCGACGGCAACCTCGTGTTCGTCGGGAGCTTCGCCGGCCAGTACCCCCGGCCCGCCAACCCCGTCTACACCGCGACGAAGTGGTGGCTGCGGGGGTTCGCGCACAGCGTCGAAGCCGCCTACGGCGACGACGGCCTCGCGGTCACCGTCGTCAATCCCACCGAGGTCCGCACGGAGTTCGGCAGCGAGGACGGCGACGCCTTCGAGGAGGCGTTCGACCCCGGCGAGGTCACGGAACCAATCGAAGTCGCGGAAGCCATCGCGTTCGCCGCCCGGCAGGAGTCCCCGACGACCGCCAGCGAAATCGACCTCTACCGCCGCGACAAGTTCGGACACTTCTGAGCGGCGGCGGTCGGCGGCTCACATGAAGCTGCCGAGGCCGGTCTGGGTCTGCCCGCTCTTGACCTCGTCCCACGAGACGTCCAGCGCTTCGAGGATGCGCTCGATGGGGCCCTTCAGGGTCTTCTCCAGCATCACGTCGTAGTCGATTTCGAACGACTCGGGGAGCTGGTCGGCGTACTCGTAGCAGATGACGTCGTGGTCGGTCTTGAACTCCACGTAGAGGGGGTCGTCGCGGATGTCCGGGTTCTCGCCCTCCACCTCGCGGAAGAACTCCGGATGCACCTTCCGGAGGTAGACGCGTTTGGGCTTGGAGCCGCGCTGGAAGTTCGTCCCCAGCAGGAGGTTCGCGTACTTCGCGCCCCGGACCTGCGCGGTGTCCGTGTCGTAGTTGTCCAGCCGCTTGCCGATGCCGCCCGGGATGCCGATGTCGTCGAGGTCCACCGCGCCGTCCTGGTACTCCTCGATGACGTCGTGGACGTACTCCTCGACGGCGTCCACGTCGCCCTCCTTGACGATGAGTTCGATGACGCGCCGCTGCACGCGCTTCGTGATGGGCGCGATGTCCGAGCGCTGGTACTCGAAGCCCGTGATATCGATGTCGTCGACGTCCTTGCCCTCCTTCCAGACGATGTGGCCGGCGTAGCGCTTCTTCTTCCCGGCTTGGAAGAA
>ENA-ORCS01000117-ORCS01000117.1-marine-metagenome-genome-assembly--contig:-NODE-117-length-88110-cov-8.635409_pt1 | contig 88110 bp, 79 predicted proteins | sample MGYA00237781_ERZ508513 | MGnify/ENA primary metagenome ERZ508513 (study PRJEB26184, sample SAMN06268793) | marine metagenome | isolation source: Eden Landing Ponds, San Francisco, CA, USA | place...
ACTCCGGCATGCCCAAAGACCTCGTCGAGGACCAGATCCGCCTCTTCGGCGAGGAAGTCGTCCCCGCCTTCGACTGAACTGCGACTTCTCTCCGTTTTTTCGCTGTCCACGTAACCGTATGAGTGTCCTCTGGGACCGACGCGTACCCAGCGACCGTGCATAAATACCGCCTTCATACATAATACAGGTATCTGATGTATCCTGGTTCCGGATTCACGGCCGGGCTCGACGACGCCGTAGCCGGGACACGGCCGAATGGGTCTAGAACGCCCTGAATCTCGGCTTCTAGCCTTTCGTCCGGCGTCCGAACGGGAGGTCAGTCACAGCCTGCGACGGTCGCCAGTCGAAACGGATCTGACCCGGAATACCTGTCTAGAGGGTCGCTTTCGCCCGGGAATGGGTCATCTGTCCCGTCGAAGCACGACTGACACGCTCTCGACTCCGTACCCGGGAGAAATTATATAGTTTCAGAAAAGATAGTGTATTAATCAGTAATCGATTACTTCTTTGTCCTTCCAGAACAGTCCCGACGGGGAGCCGGGTTCGAACCGGGCGAGCCAGATGGGGGTCTCGGCGCCTTTCTCGGGTTCGCGGGGGGCTTGCTCGCCGCCCAGGTCGGTGGCGACCCAGCCGGGGTCGACGGAGTTGGCGATCAGGCCCTCGTCGCCGTAGGTCCGGTCGAGCGAGACGGTCAGCGCGTTGATCCCCGCCTTCGAGATCCGGTATGCGGGCATCTCCTCTTCGATGGGGTCGGTGAGGATGCCGACGCCGGAAGAGACGTTCACGACGCGGCCGCCCTCGCCGTCGAGCAGGTGCGGCAGGGCGTGTTTGGCGAGCAGGGAGGCCCCGCGGAGATTTACGTCGAGCACGCGGTCGAAGTCGGCGGTATCGATCTCGGCCATCCCCGACCCCGTGCCGCCGACCCCCGCGTTGTTGACGAGTACGTCCAGGCCGCCCGCCTCGTCGACGACGGTTGCGACTGCGACTTCGATGCTCTCTTCGTCGGTCACGTCGAGTTCGACCGGCGTCGTCCCGTCGGGCACGTCGTAGCCGGTGTCGCGGATGCCCGCGAAGACAGTGGCGCCGTGGTCGACGAGTCCGCGGGCGATCTCGCGGCCGATCCCGCGGTTCGCGCCGGTCACCAGCGCGACCTGTCCGTCGAGGCTCTCGCACAGTTGCGGTTGCACGTCCCGGCGATGTGTCGGGGCGGGCGTATCGGTTGCGCTCGCGGAAGATTCGAGGGTGAGTTCGGGCCTGCAGGCACCGTCGCTCTGGCCGAGCCGTCGACCAGTCTCAGGACAGGTCGAAGTGCTCGGCCGCGCTCTCCATGTCCTTGTCGCCGCGACCCGAGAGGTTCACGAGGATGGTGTCGTGCTCGCCCTCGTCGGCGAGCTGGAGCGCGCGGGCGACGCCGTGGCTCGATTCGAGCGCGGGGATGATCCCCTCGCTCTCGCTGAGTTCGCGGAACGCCGCCAGCGCCTCGTCGTCGGTGACGCCCGTGTACTCCGCGCGACCGATCTCCCGGAACATCGCGTGCTCGGGCCCGACGCCCGGGTAGTCCAGGCCCGCCGAGACCGAGTGGACCTCGACGTCCTCGTCGATGACTCTGGTCTTCATGCCGTGGATCACGTCGTCTGTCCCCTTTGCGAGCGGCGCGGCGTGGCGCTCGGAGTCAGCCCCCTCGCCGCCGCCCTCGGCGCCGTAGAAGGCCACGTCGTCGTCGCGAAAGGCGTGGAAGAGACCGATGGCGTTCGACCCGCCGCCGACGCAGGCGACCGCGGCGTCGGGCAGGCTGCCCGTGCGCTCTGTGAACTGCTCGCGCGCTTCCCGGCCGATGACCGACTGGAAATCACGGACCATCCGCGGGAACGGGTCGGGGCCGACGACGCTCCCGACGAGGTAGTGGGTGTCGTCGATGTTCTGCGCGAAGTCCTCCAGCGCGGCGTCGACGGCGTCGGCCAGGCCGGACCCGCCGCGGGTGACCTCGTTGACCTCCGCGCCCATCAGGCGCATCCGGAAGACGTTCATCTTCTGGCGCTCGACGTCCTTTTTCCCCATGTAGATCTCGGTCGGGATGTCGAGCAGGGCACCGACCATCGCCGTCGCGGTGCCGTGTTGGCCGGCGCCGGTCTCGGCTATCAGCCGCTCTTTGCCGGCCTTCTTCGCCATCAGCCCCTGCCCGAGCGTGTTGTTGATCTTGTGGGCGCCGCCGTGGAGCAGGTCCTCCCGTTTGAGGTAGATGTCGGCGCCGTAGCGCTCGCTCAGGTTGCGGGCGTGATAGATCGGCGTGGGTCGGCCGGCGAACTCCTCCAGGAGGGCGCGCAGTTCCGCCTGGAACTCGTCGGTGCCGGCCACCTCGTCGTAGGCGGCGGCCAGTTGCGCGAGCGGTTCCTGGAGCGGTTCGGGAACGTGTCGACCGCCGTACTGCTCGAACTCTCCGGACATACGCGCTCTCTCGCGGTGACGGTACTAAGCCCTTGCGTGAATCCGGAGCCCGGACAGTTCCGTTTACCGCAGTCTGCAACCCCCGCAGCTATCGCAACGTCGCGGTCGTGATACCGGCGAGTTCGGTCGCCACGTCGTCGGTCAGCGCCGCTTCGGTGACCCGCCAGCGCCAGTTGCCCTCCGCGGTGCCGGGGGTGTTGAACCGCGCGTCGCTCCCCAGCCCGAGCAGGTCCTGCATCGTCGTCATCGCGATGTTCGCCTCGGAGTCCCAGACCGCTTCGATCAGGCTCCAGTGGATCTCCGAGCCGTCGGTCGCGAGCGCGTAGTGCAGGCAGTCCCGTTGCTCGTCGCCGAGGCTCTCGTAGTAGCCGACGGCGGTGTCGGTGTCGTGAGTCGACGTGTAGGCGACAGCGTCGCGCGGGTAGTTGACGGGCTTGTCGCGGCTGTCCTCGGAACACCAGTCGGCGTACTGCGGGACGCGCATGCCGGGGATCGAAAAGCGGTCCCGCAGGGCGACGACGCCCTCGTCGATGAAGCCCAGGTCCTCCGCGATAAAGGGCAGGTCGTCGGGCGCCATGTCCAGGTCGTCGGCGACCGCCTCGAAGAATTCGGCGCCCGGTCCGTCGCGCCACTCGCCGGCCGCGGGCGAGTCGGCGTCGGCCGGAATCGCCCAGAACTCGTCGAAACCCTTGAAGTGGTCGATGCGAGCGACGTCGACCCTGGAGAGGAGTCGCCGCACCCGGTCGAGCCACCACTCGTAGCCGGTCTCGCGGAGGTGGTCCCAGTCGTAGACGGGGTTGCCCCAGCGCTGGCCGTCGTCGCCGGGGTTGGGCGGGACACCCGCGACCACCGCAGGGCGGCCCTCGTCGTCGAGTTCGAACGTCTCCGGCGAGGCCCACACGTCCGCGGAGTCGGCGGCGACGTACAGCGGCAGATCCCCGACGAGTTCGATCCCCCGGTCTGCGGCCGCCGCCCGGAGCGCCTGCCACTGATCGTCGAAGACCCACTGGACGAAGGCGTGATACTCGACGGCCTCGGCGTGGTCCTCGCGGGCGTCGGCGAGCGCGTCCGGGTCGCGGTGAGCGATCTCGGCGGGCCAGTCCGTCCACGCGCCCTCGTGGACCTCCTTCAGCGCCGCGTAGAGGGTGTAATCGGCCAGCCACGAGGCTTCCCGCTCGCGGAACGCTTCGAAGGAGTCGCGCGCGCCCTCGTCGGCCGACGCCGCGAATCGCTCGTGGGCCCGTCGGAGTCGGTCGCGCTTGTACGCGGCCACGGCGTCGTACGCGACCGTGTGGGGGTCGCCGCCGTCCGGCCCGTCGAGGTCACTCTCGTCGAGGTAGCCCCTGTCGGCGAGGTCGCGGAGATCGACGAGCAGTGGGTTCCCGGCGAAGGCCGAATCGGCGGCGTACGGCGAGTGGCCGTACACCCCGCTTGTCGGTCCGAGCGGGCAGAACTGCCAGTAGCGCTGGCCGGCGCGATCGAGGAAGTCGAGAAACGCGTCCGCGCCCGCACCCAGGTCACCGATGCCGTCCGGTCCCGGGAGCGAGGTGAGATGCAAGAAGACGCCGCTGGTTCGCTGTCGAGCCATACCGACTCTTCGGCGGGACGTGGTTTGAAACGACCGGCTCTCGGCAAGTTCCACGACCGCCGCTGTACCGAGTCAGCGTACGCCGCTCCGGCCGCACGCCGCTTCGACCGCACGCCGCTCCGCCCGCACGCCGCTCCGACAGCGCGCCACCTGTTGACACGTTCCGAAGTAACAATACATCACACGTCAATCTATACCGTACCTATCCGAAAATAGTTAACAATAGTGTTCGGTATTCGAACCTATACTCGACTATTATTGGACTGATCGGTGGATATTTATTTCATTCCGACGTGTATTCTCGCATGTCCCGTTACCCTCGGAACGCTCGGAACTCGCAGCTGAAATGCATCGACTGTAACGCGCCCGTCGTCAAGACGACCGACGCCGAGTTCGTCTGCGTCGACTGCGGTACGGCACCGGTTCAGTAGGGAGAGAGCCGCCACTGAACGAGGCGCGAATCGACAGCGACGGCCGAGACAGGGGCCGCCGAAGACAGTCAGCGAGCGGGGGCCGCGAGCGAGGTGACAATCGATCGGGCGAATCGGTAAAGTGGGGGGGTCTCGATAGGAGGGAGTATGGCACCGCGCGTTCTGATGCTCGGGTGGGGATTTCCACCCAACGTGAGTGGCGGTCTCGACACCGCTGTCGGTGAACTGTTCGAGGAGTTCGACGCGCGAGACACGGTCGAGATAGAACTCGTCTTACCGGCGGAGTACGCGCCCGAGGGGTACGACAACATCCACGGCGTCCCGACCGGTGACGGCGACGTCAGCACCCGGATCAACCGACTGGCCGGCGAGTTCGTCGACCGCGCGGCCGACGCCGACGTGGTCCACACCCACGACTGGTTCGGCTACGGCCCCGGCGCGCGCGCCCAGGGCACCCACGACCTCGAGTGGGTGACGACCTTCCACTCGTTGACCACCGACCGCAACCGCAACCCGCCCGACAGGGAAGTCGAGACCGAACAGCGCATCGTCGACCGCGCGGACCACCTCATCGCCGTCAGCGGCATCGTCCAGCGGGACATCCGCCACGAGTACGGCGGCGAGTCCACGGTCATCCACAACGGGTTCAGTTCGGTCGAGCCGACCGGCCGCGACGTCAAGGCCGAACTCGGCATCGACGGCCCCATGCTGTTTTTCGTCGGTCGCCACACCGACCAGAAGGGGATCGAACACCTCGTCTACGCGATGTCGAAGCTCCGCCGCGACGACGTGACGCTCGTCCTCGGCGGGTCGGGCCACCTCACCGACCAGCTCGAACGCTTCGTCGAACTGCTCGGCATCGAAGACCGCGTCGCGTTCGTCGGCTACGTCCCCGAGAAGGAACTGGGCGACTACTACGCCTGCGCCGACGCGTTCGTCTCCCCGTCGCTGGCCGAACCGTTCGGTATCACCATCGTCGAGGCGCTGTCGGTCGGCACCCCCGTCGTCGCCAGCGAGTCCGGCGCCGCCGAAGTGCTCCCCGAGGGCTGTATCTTCGAGGTCGAGACCGACTCCGACTCAATCGTCGCGGGGATCGAACGGGCGCTCGACGCCGGGCCCGTCCCGGAGTACGAACCGCGCACGTGGGCCACCGTCGCCGACGAGCACGTGGCGTTCTACGAGGATATCCTTGCAACTGACGAGGGCGCGAACAGCGGCGATACTGACGACGAATCGACCGAAGCCCACACTGACGGCGAACAGGTCGAGTGAGACGGGAGTAGCGGAGAGCCGGCGACCTGCGGCCGCTTTCACCGGAGGATTCTGAAGTCGGTCACCGGTTCGGGGTGGACGATCCGGAAGCCGTTCGCGGTGGCGGTGAGTCCGACCGGCGCCTGGACCTCCCGCGCCGAGCTGTAGGGGCTGTCGTCCGGGATCCCCTCGTAGGGGCTGTCGCCGCTGCCGGCCGGCCGGTACGGACTGTCCTCGTCCGGCGTGGTCGCTTCTTCTGGCGGGAGATAGACTCGTTCGCCCGAGCGCGACCGGACGACGACGGCGGCGTCCTGGTCGCCCGTGACGGTGATCGTCGTCCGACCGTCGGCGATGTCGACGTCGACGGACACCGGGGACTCCGCGGGCTGGGCTCCTGCTGACATGGTTCGACCCGCGGCCGGCACGGACTTAACCGTTCTGTCGAGGCGGGACTCGTGTCCCAATGTCGGCTCGCAGTCCCTGTGTCCACCACAAGTGAAAAGAGGCCCTCAAGCGCATACCACAGCAATGCATCACCCGGGACCGCCCCGATTCGTGGCCGTCGGTGACGAGGTAGAGCTGGCGCCCCGCGACCCGGATCCGACTGCGACCTACGAGTGGCGAATAGCGAGCGCGCCGATCGGCTCCGCCGCGACGGTCGGCGACGACCCCGTCGAACAGTTCGAACCGGACGCTCCCGGCCGGTACCGACTCGAACTCTCCGCGCCCGACGGCACGCACACGCTCACCGTCCGCGCCTATCCGGGCCACCTGAGCGCGAGCGGGTCCGCGGGGGGCCACTACGGCCGCTCAGGCGAAGCGGGAACCGAGACGGAGACGACGCCCGCTGGCGACGGCGAGAGCGGCGAAGCCACCTCGGCGCGCGCGGACGACGGCGACACCGCGGCGGCCGGCCCCGGCGGCAGACCGCGCCTGACCCTCTCGACCGAGATCCTCGACGACGCCGTCGTCGTGCGCGCCGACGCGAGCGGCCACCCCGACGGCCCCGAGACGACGGCGGACCTCGACGTGGAGTTCCTGTTCGACGACCGCGACGACCTCTCGCGCGCCGACGTGACCATCGACGGCCCCGAACTCCGCGTCCCGCGCGAGCGACTCCCGGACCTGGCGCGGGTCCACGCCGTCTCGATCGGCCGCCACGGCTACAGCGTCCCCGAGGCCGTCGAGATCGAGCGCGACGGGACCAACGTGCGGACCGAACTCCCCTATCACCCGCCGGCGTGGGCGCGCGACGCCACCATCTACGAGATCTACGTCCGGACCTTCCCCGGTCAGGAGGCCGCCATCGACGACTCGGACCGGACGGTCTTCGACGCCATCGTCGACAGGCTCGACTACATCGCCGACCTCGGCGTGGACACGCTCTGGCTGACGCCGGTCCTGCAACACGACGGCGCGCCCCACGGCTACAACGTCACGGACTTTCTCGCCATCGCCGAGGATCTGGGCACCCGCGAGGACTACGAGCGACTCGTCGCCGAGGCCCACGACCGGGACCTGAAGGTGCTGTTCGACCTCGTCTGTAACCACTCGGCGCGGGACCACCCGTACTACCAGGCCGCCGTCTCGGACCCCGACAGCGAGTACCACGAGTGGTACGAGTGGCGCGGCCCGGGCGAGCCCGAGACGTACTTCGACTGGCAGTACATCGCCAACTTCGATTTCACCCATCTGCCCGTCCGCCGGCACCTGCTCGACGCTGTCGACGAGTGGGCCCCGCTGGTCGACGGCTTTCGCTGTGACATGGCCTGGGCCGTCCCCAACTCCTTCTGGCGGGAGATCCACGACTCGCTCAAGGACCGCGATTCGGAGTTCTTGCTCCTCGACGAGACCATCCCGTACATCCCCGACTTCCAGGGCGGCCTGTTCGACGTCCACTTCGACTCGACGACCTACGCCGCGCTCCGGCGCGTGGGCAACGGCGAGCCGGCGGAAGCGGTCCTCGACGCCATCGACGAGCGCACCCGGATCGGCTTCCCGGACCACGCCGGGTTCATGCTCTACGCCGAGAACCACGACGAGACGCGCTACCTCGTCGAGTGTGGTCGCTCCGCCGCGTTGGCGGCGCTGGGGGCGCTGTACACCCTGCCGGGGTCGCCGATGATCTACGCCGGCCAGGAGTTCGGCCAGCGCGGCAAGCGAGACGACCTCGCGTGGGCCCACGCCGACGAGGACCTGCGAGCGCACGTCCGGCGACTCGCGACGGCGCGTAACGCGACGCCCGCACTCGCCGCGGACGCGTCCCTCGACCGCGTGGCCTTCGAGGTGGCAGCGGGCGCGCCCGCCCCGGTGGTCGCGTTCGCCCGTGAGTCGACCGCAGCGACGGATCCCGACTCGTCCGGGAAGGGCGCCGACTCCTCCGGCGACCGCGTCGTCACCGTGCTGAACTTCGGGGACCGACCGGCGACGGTGAGCGTCGGTCCCGCGACGGGCGAGACGGACCTGGTCACCGGCGAGTCGGTCGCGACCGACGACGGTCTCCGCGTCGAGAGCGTAGTCGTCGTCCCCGCCGAGTGAGCGCGGCGCCACGACGGGACCGACGGGGTCGCTCCCTCGGCGGAACCAAACATACGATCAGCATTTTACAACAGGGTGTACGCAGCAGCTTAGAAACGATAAGAAACGGGACGAACGTTTCGTCCGCCGGAGGCAACGCTTGCACCGGAATATCGGGATTTATATGCGTAAGCGTGTTGGGGACGGTATGCGGCTGACGACGGCGCTCGACGAGTACAAGCGGGCGGCCTCGGAGCGCTTTCCAGAAGAGAGCAAGACGGTCGACGGTGCCTTCTCCGGCCACGGCGACCGGCTGGTTCACGTCGACGAGAACGGCTCGCTGCGGGACTACTCGGCACCGTTATCCGGCCTCTACGGCATCGACCGCTCGAAGCTCGGGATCCGGACGAACAGGGGCACGAACTGGTTCGCGGACCTCGAGACGATCCGCCAACACTACTATCGGGACACGCGGCTGGTGGAGACCGAATACGACGCGGGTGGGTACACCATCCACCAGTACGACCTGACGCTGGGCCGAGCCCACGTCACACACGTCGAACTGCGCGGGCAGGTGCCCGCGGACGCCCACCTCGTCGCCTTCCTCACGATGGCGCCGGAGGGCAAGGAAGCGGGCGTCGGCGCGCTCATCCACGACGACAGCGGCCCCGCGGGCTCGGAAGTGCTGGAGGTCTTCCACCGGGAGGAACACGACTACCTCGCGGCCTCGACGGGACTCAACGGCGTCCACGGGCAACGGCCCGAGCGCTTCTCGGAAATCCTGGCCGATACGCCCGTCGAGTTCCCCCGCGGCGAGGACCCCCGGTCGTACGACGAGACGCGCCTGAGCGGCGACTTCGTCGTGACCGCGCCCCTGGAGCGGGCCGGGCGGAGCTACCGGACGACGCTGGTCAGCCAGCTGTCGAACCACCGCGAACTCGACCGCGGGACGGCGCTGGCGGATCTGCGCCGGTGTGCGGCGGCCCACGACGGCGCCGACGCCATCCGCTCTGCGGCCCGCGACCGGACGACCATCGCGGTCCCGCAGTCGCTCCCGCGATCCTCGCTCGTGCGGACGGACCTGCGCGTGGTCGACCTGCTCGAGGCGCCCTCCGGCGCGCGGATCGCCGGCCCGGAGTTCGACCCCTTCTACGCCAACTCGGGCGGCTACGGCTACGTCTGGTTCCGTGACGACGCCGACGTGGCGCGGAACCTCCTCGCGGCGGGCGACCGACTCGATCTCGAGGTCAGCGAGACGGTCCGGCGGAGCGCGCGCTTTCACTGTGACGCCCAGCTGTCGGACGGCACCTGGCCACACCGCGTGTGGGCGACCGACGGGTCGCTCGCGCCGGGGTGGGCCAACGCCAACGTCGAGCGCAACGAGGACTCCCGCGAGTACCAGGCCGACCAGACCGCGACGGTCGTCTCCTTCCTCGCGACGCTGTTGCGCGAACGCCACGGCGACCTCGACGACGACCTCGCGATCGACATCCGCGAGACGGTCGTCGAGGGCGTCGACGCGCTCGCCCGCGACGTCGCCGACAACGGCCTCCCCGAACCCTGTCAGAACGTCTGGGAGGACGCCGTCGGGCAGTTCACCCACACCGCGGCGACGTTCGTCCAGGCCTTCGCGGCCGTCGCGCAGGCGCCGGTCCGCCATCCGCTTCGCGAGCGCGCCCAGTCGATGGCCGAGACGGTGCTCGACGGCCTCGACGAGGTTTACAACGAGGAGCAAGGGGCCTACCCGATGCGGGTGGCCAACGGGAGCCCCGACACCCGCCTCGACGCGGCGACGCTCGCGCTCGCCGACGCCGTCCACGAGTACGACGCCATCGAGGGCACGACGGTGAGCGACGAGCGCCTCGACCGTCTCTCGCGGCACGTCCGGGCGACGCTGAACGGCCTGTTCCGCAATCCGCGGGACAGCCCCGTCGCCGGGATGATCCGCTACGAGGGCGACCGCTGGCGCACGGCCGACCAGGACGAGGAGAAGGTGTGGTCGGTCGCGACCGGGCTCGGCGCGCTCGCCGCCGTGCGGACGGGCCGGATGCTCAACGACCGCGGGAAAAACGGCGACGGCTACATCGACCGCGCGGGCCAGCTCTACCGCCTGCTCGGTCCCGACGGCGCGCTGACGACCGACGCGGGCTACCTCGCCGAGCAGGTGTTCGACGACGCCTCGCTCGACAGCGCGGCCCCGCTGTGCTGGTCGCACTCACTCCGACTCCGGACGACGGCGCTGCTCGCCGCCGAAGACGCCCTGCCGGCGGTGTCGACGGAGATCGAAGGCCCCAGCGAGCGCCTGCGCTGGACCACCGGCGAGAAGTACGGCCTCGGGACCGCCGCCGACCACGACGCGGACGACCCCTCGCGGGTGTGGTTCACCCTCACCGAGGGCGCGATGACGGAGGTCCGCTTCCCGCAGGTCGACCTGATGAACCTCCGGACGCTGGATTTCCTCGTCAACGCCACCGACGACGACGCCTACACCGTCCGCACGCACAACGAGTCCCGTGACGCCGACGACACGGTCGAGCGCCGCGTCGAACCCGTCGCCGACGACGCCCTGCTGTTCCGGCACGTGTTCACCGAACCGGGCGACGGGCGCGGCCACGAGTGGCAACTCACCATCGACTACGCCACCGACCCCGAACACGACGCCGTCGTCGCCGACGTCACCTTCGACGCGAGCGACGGCCGCGACTACGAACTGTTCGCCGTCGCCGACACGGCCCTGGTCAACAGCGGGGCCGCCGACCGCGGACTCAGGCTCGGGCAGGACGGCGCTCACCACCTCGTCGCCCGCGACCCGACGGCCTACACCGGCGAGACCGACCAACCGCTGCTGGTCGACGAGAGCGGTGAGGGCTACTCCGTCGCGATGGCGATGGCCTGTGCCGACTACTTCGACTGGGCAACTGTCGGCGTCGCCGGCAGCGAGCCCCTGCGCGCGATGTTCACCGAGGGCGAACTGCCCGAGGAACAGGAGTCCGTCGACAACGAGAGCGTCGTCCTCGTGGGTCGTCTGGGCGACGGCGACAGCGTCGACACGGAGCTCGCGCTCGGGTTCGCCCGCGCCGCCGACACCGCCGCCGCGCTCGGCGAGGCCGACGGCGCCCTGGAGCGCGGCTTCGAAACCGCCCGCGCGGACTACGCTCGCACCTGGCGGGAGTTCCTGAGCGACAAATCGCTCCCCGACTCGGTCGCCGACGAAGAGGCGCTGGCTGACCAGTACCGCACGGCCCTGATGAGCCTGCTCGCCGTCGAGGACAAGACCTACCTCGGGGCTTCCATCGCCTCGCCGTCGGTCCCGTGGGGCGAGGCCGTCACCGCCGACGAGCCCAAGGGGTACGGCTACAACTTCGTCTGGTCACGGGACCTCTACCAGGTGTTCACCGTCTTCGAGATCGTCGGCACCCTCGACGTCGCCGCCGACCAGCTCGCCTACATCTACGAGTACCAGCAAGACGAGACGGGATTCATCCCGCAGAACACCTACATCAACGGTATCACCCGCTGGGGCGGCGAGCAGATGGACAACATCTCGTATCCGGCGGTGATGGCCTACCACCTCGCCGAGCGCGGCGTCGGCTTCGAGGATGCCGACTACGGCTACGAGAACGTCCGTCGCTCGGCCGACTACGTCGCCACCTACGGCCCGGACACCGCCCAGGAGCGCTGGGAGGAAGAATCCGGCTACTCGCCCTCCTCGATCGCCGCCGAGATCGCCGGCCTCGCGTGTGCGGGGAAACTCGCCATCGACGCCGGCGAGGACGCCGACGCGCTGGTCTGGCTCGGGCTCGCCGACCACTGGGCCAACAACGTCGAGAACTGGACCGCGACGACGACGGGCACCGAGCGCCACGACGAGACGCCGTACTACGTCCGGGTCAGCCGCGACGGCGACCCCAACGCCGGCCACCTCCGCACGCTCGCCAACGCCGGCCCCACCCTCGACGAGCGCGACATCATCGACGCGGGCTTTCTCGACCTCGTCCGCCTCGGGATCAAACCCGCCGACGACCCCGTGATCGAGAACTCCGTCGCGACGGTCGACGAGACCATCCGCGTCGACGCCGGCTCCGCGGCCGGCTTCTACCGGTACAACGGCGACGGCTACGGCGAGCGCGAGCGCGGCGACGCAGGCGGTCCCTGGTCCGTCGAGAACAAGGGCAAGGGCCGCCTGTGGCCGCTTTTGACCGGCGAGCGCGGCGAGTACGAACTGCAGATCGACGAGTCGGACCTCGCCCCGGAGGACTGCCTGCGCGCGATGCAGGAGTTCGCCAACTCCGGGCGGATGATAGCCGAGCAGGTCTGGGACCGCCAGCACGCGACTGACTACGACTGGGAGTTCGGCGAGGGGACCGGCTCCGCCACGCCGCTGGCGTGGGCGATGGCCCAGTACGTCCGCCTCGCCCACGGTATCACCGCCGGCGACCCGGTCGAGACACCGGCGTTCGTCGACGAGCGCTATCGCGAGCGGGAGCTCCACGAACCCGACCGCAGTCCCGCGCTGCGTGTCGACACGCAGTTCCGCGGCAACAGCCTCGTCGTCTCCGGGGAGACCACCGGCGACCGCGTCGCCGTCAAGACGCCCGTCGACCAGGCCATCGTCGACGTCGACGGCACCGAGTTCGAGACCACCGTCGACATCGAGCGCGGCCAGAACCAGGTCATCGTCTCCGCCGGCGGCGAGGATATCGAAGCCTCGGGCACGACCGTCCGCCGGATGAAGCTGTAGTCGCTCGTCCCATCGGACTGTTCTCCGTCGGGCTGTTCTCCCGCCGGATTTTTCTCCCGCTGGCGAGTCGCTCCCGGTATGAGCGACGAACGCGACGCCGGCGACGAGCGCGACCCGGAGGCCACGCTCGACGAGTGGAAGGAGTCGATGCGGGCCGAACACGCCGAGGCCATCGCGAACCCCGACCCGGACGAGAATCACCGCATCGAGGGCGTCACGCAGGTCTCCCACCGCGTCTCGTTCGCCTACGACCCCGAAACCGACTCGCTGGAGCGCGACGCGGTCGAGCAGGTCGACGAACTGACCGACCCCGAGTTGCGCTCCTGTACCTGCGGCGTCCGGGGTATGACCCCGGAGGAGGCCCGCGAACACGTCCGAGCGGCGCGCAGCGGCACCGAGGACCCGACCGAGTGAGCGCGGACGGCGACCGGACGACAGGGCGACGACCGGACGACGGGGTTATACGTCTGCCCCTCGCCGTTTCGGTGTGGATTCTCACGACGTTCGACGCCAGTGGGCAGAGCGCGACGGCGAGTACTCACCGACGTACTACGCCCACCGCGGCCGCGACGAGACGAGCGAGTTCCTGCGGGCGACCCTCGGAGAGCGGGTCGATCGGGACGCGCGCGTCCTCGAAGTCGGCTGCGGCGTCGGCCGGCACCTCGCCGAACTGGCCGAGGCCGGCTTCACCGACCTGACCGGCGTCGACGTCAACGACGAGGCCATCGCCGTCCTCGAAGACACCTATCCTGACCTCGCCGCGAGCGGGACCTTTCACGCGACGACCGTCGAGGAGTACCTCCCGGACCTCGCCGACGACGCGTTCGACGCCGTCTTCTCCGTCGAGACGCTCCAGCACATCCACCCCGAAGCGGAGCGGGTGTTCGACGAACTCGCGCGGGTGACCGGTGACGTGCTCGTCACCGTCGAGAACGAGAGCGGCGAGTACGGGTCGGTCAACTACGTCGACGACGGCGTGCCGCTGTACTACCGCGACTGGGAGGCCGTGTTCACCGACCGCGGCTTCGAGCAGGTCGCGGCGAGCGCCGGCCGGCGAGACATGCGCAGAGTGTTCCGCCGGCGGGAGTGACGGTCAGCGAGATATAGGCGTCGGGGCTCGGTCAGTGAATCTCGACGCCGGTCTCGTCGACCGAGATGTCGAGCAGGCTCGTCACCTCGCGGTCCGTGTCGTCGAGCGCGCTCGGGCCGACTTTCCGGAAGACGACGACGATGTCGGCGACGGTCGCGCCGATCTCGTCGAGCGCGTCGCAGATCGCGGCGAGCGTGCCGCCCGTCGAGAGCAGGTCGTCGACGATCAGCAGTCGGTCGCCCTCCTCGATGTCGTTGAGGAACATCTCGGACTCCGAGTAGCCGGTGGTCTTGTGGAGCGCGACCTCGTCGTCGAGGCCGTACGAGCGCTTGCGGATGACGACGAGCGGGATGTCGGTCTGGAGCGACAGCGCCGTCGCGATGTGGATCCCCATCGCCTCCGGCGCGACGATCTTGTCCACGTCCAGATTCGCCTCGCGAATCATGCCGACGACCACCTCTCTGAGGAGTTCCGGGTCCAGCACCGGAACGCCGTTGCTGATCGGATGGACCAGATAGGAGTAGCCGTCCTTGTCGATTATCGGGGCCTCCTCCAGCGACGCGCGGAGTTTCTCCATGTCACCGGTGGCGGGTCTCGATAAATAACCGTTCCTGTCCACAGTCGCGCGAGGGTCACCGTCTGCGGGACCCGTAGTCGCGCGGGATCCGCACTCGCCCCCGCTCGTCGGAGAACTGCGCCGGCCGGGATTTGAACCGGATGGAGACAGTCCGGGCGTGCGGCGCTTCGCGCCGTTCCGGGCTGTGACTCCCAGGGTTCAAATCCCTCGATCGTATTTGCGGCTCACGGACTGTTCGCCGCAGAACTGCGCCGGCCGGGATTTGAACCCGGGCCATGAGCTTGGAAGGCTCAGGTCCTACCACTAGACCACCGGCGCTCGCATCCCCGACTTTCACCCCTCGAAGTAAGACCGTTTCCCTTCGGAACGGCAGCGCCGATCTGTCGGCCCAGTGTGTTATCGTCGGTGATAGCTGCGGAGTGACCCTTATCTGTGGTCGATAGAGAGATGGTGACACGAGGCGAGAACCGACGATGAGCCACGAACGACCCGACGCGCCGCGGGCGAACGCGAGACGACCCGAACACACCGACACCGAACGAGCGCGAGCGATACGCCCCGAGACAGGGTCCGTGTGGTGGGCAGAAGTCGCGCTCGGCGCGATGTGTTCGCTCACGGCGGCCGTCGTCGTCCTCGCGACGACGACACTCGGCCCGTTCGCCGACCTGACCGTCACGTACGGGCCGGCGTTCACGCTGTCGTATCTCGCCGTCGCGGCCGTCATCGGACTCGGGTTCCTCGCGTCCGGTCTGCGGTCGTCGCCGTATCTCGGCGGGTCGCCGGCCGGCGTCAGCGAATCCGTCCGACCCGAGCGAGACGCCTGATTTTCGCGCCCGTTATGGCGCCCGTTGTCGCGCTCGCTGTCGCGCCCGTTGTCGTCCGCGCCGTCACGACCGCCGTTCGGCCGACTCGACGACAGCGTAACAGTTCCCGCTCGACAGTTCGAAGTCGACGAGCGACAGGTCGCTCGCGGCCACGTCCGCGCGGAACTCGTCGGGGTCGTAGATGTGATAGAAGCGGTCGACCGTCTCACCGCCGGGGAGCGTCCACGCGACGGTCGTGTCGAACCCCTCCGTCTCGTCGAATCTGTCGTGTGCGGTCGACCACGCGCTCACGAGCGCCCGCCCGTCGTCGGTGAGGACGCGCGCCAGTTCGTCCAGGCTCGCACGGCGGCGCTCCCGCGTGGGGAGGTGGGGCAGCGTCGCGACGTAGGTCGCCAGGTCGACCCGGTCGTCCCCGACGGGGAGCGCGGCGGCGTCGGCCTGCGCGAGTCCGAACGCGACGTCGCGGTTGGCGGCGCGCTCGATGGCGGTCCGGAGAATCTCACGGCTCACGTCCACCCCCAGGGCCCGGTCGCAGCGCTCGGCCAGGAGTTCGGTGTGCCGGCCGTTGCCACAGCCGACGTCGAGGCCCACGGCTCCGGAGCGGTCGGCGAGAAACTCCTCGACCTCGGGCCAGGGATAGGCGCGGGTCTGCGAGAAGTGCTCGGCGATGCGGTCGTACGTCCGCCGGACGTCCGCGGTCGCCGGTCGATCGGTCATTCAGTCGTACTTGTCGGGATACGCAGCGCCGAGCAGTTCGGGCTGGTCGGTCAGGCGCTCGCGGATCGGCGCGACGATCTCCGAGATGGCCGCGCCCGCGGCGGGCTTGAGGTCCGCCGGATGGAGTTCGCCCGAGAGGAAGTCGGCCTCGAGGTCGGCGTAGCTCCCGTAGACCAGGTCGCCGCCGTACTCCTCGGGGCGTTCGATCTCGAAGTCCGCGCCGCGCTCGTCGAGGATGGGGAAGACGAGGTACTCCATGTACTCGAGCACGCCGTTGTCCTCGCGCTCGCCCGCGGGGCAGTAGGCGGCCTCCAGTTTCTCGACGACCTCCTCGCGCGAGTCGGTGAGGTTCACCTTCGAAGACTCGTCGGAGGCGGACATCTTGCCGCCCGAGAGCCCTGAGAGGAGCGGGGCGAACATGCAGACGGGCGCCTCGCCGCCGTGGTCGGGGAGGATCTCCCGCGAGAGCATGTAGATGCCGCGCTGGTCGATGCCGCCGTAGGCGATGTCGGCGTCGAGCGCGTCGACGTCCAGGCTCTGCATCAGGGGGTAGAGCAGCCCGCCGAGCTTGGGCGAGTCCGATTCGCGGACGACCTCGCTGGCGGCGCGCTGGGCGCGCGAGATGGTCGTCTCGGCGGCCATCCGCAGGAGTTCGAGCGAGTAGTCCTCGTCGAGTTCGAAGTCGCTGCCGCGGACGAAGGTCACGTCGCTCGAGTCGGCGCCCGCGGCCTCTATCATCGCCTCGATGGTCTCCTCGTAGTAGGCCGAGCGGGCCTCGAGCAGGTCGAAGGGGCTTTTGTTGTCGTCGAGGTGGGCGTGCAGATCCGCGATCAGCACCGTGACCTCGATGCCGGCGCCGAGGAAGTCCGCGAGCTTGCGCATCGTGGTGAAGTGGCCGATGTGCATCTCGCCGGTGGGGGCGTAGCCGATGTAGGCCGACGGCTCCCCGTCGGCGAGCAACGCCTCCAGTTCCGATTCCTCGACGACCTCGGCCGTGTTCCGGGTCGCCAGGTCGAACCGCTCGGCCGTGTCCATGTCTCCCCGTCCCCGCGGGGGAGAAGTAAGCCTTTCTTTCGCCTGTCAGACCCTGTCCCTCGGGCCCGCGGCGCTCGCATCCGGCCAGCGGTCGCGGTTCGTCGGACTAGTTACCTAGATAGTGTGGTATCGCCCCGAAGTGTCGCGAGACCTAACGGTACTGCCGTTCACCGTGAACGCACCATCGATCGGCTGTCGACGGTTCGACGAACTGCTTGGCGGGGGGATCCCGACGAACCGGAGCCTGCTCGTGACCGGGCCGCCGGGTGCGGGCAAGACGACCGTCGGGATGGCGTTCCTCCAGGCGGGCATCGACGCCGGCGAGGACTGTCTGTTCGTCAGCACCGAGCAGACCATCGACGAACTGCGGGACACGTTCGCACCGTACCCCTACGACGTCGACGCCGACGGGCTCACGGTCGTCACCGTCCACGCCGAACCCGGCGACGCGGTCGAGGACGGCGAGGACCTCGTCGTGCGCGCGCTGACCGGCGAGAACCGCTCGGTCACCCAGTGGTTCGACCTGCCGTTCACCCGTGAGAACGTGATCCACTACCTCTCGGAGTTCGGCCCGCAGGACCGGGTCGTCCTCGACAGCGTCTCGGGGATCCGACCGATCGCACCGGACCGGATCACCTTCTGGCGGTCGACCTACGACCTGGTCCGCCTGTTCAGCGACACCTTCGAGGCGACGTCGGTCCTGACGGCCGAGGCGGGCAACGGGGAGGAAACGGCCGCGAGCGACCTGATCCGCTACGCCACTCACGGCGTCGTCGAACTCGACTGGGACGAACGAGCGGGCAGTCGGCACCGCTTTCTCCGCGTGACGAAGATGCGCGGGCGCGACCACGACGACCGCCGCCATCGACTCGTCCTCTCGGCGGACGGGATCGCCGTCCAGCCGACCGATCGGACGCCGCCGCCCCACCTCCAGGCGCACGACCACCTCTCGACGGGCGTCGACACACTCGACGAGGTGCTCGGTGGCGGCCTCGTCCGCGGCGGCCTCACCGTATTCGTCCACGACGGCACCACGGGCTACTACACGCTCAACTCCCAGTTGCTCGCCCGCGCCGTCGAGACGGGCATGGCGGTGTCGGTCACGCTCCCGGCCGACGTCTCGCTGGCCGACCTCGACCGCTACTGGGCCGACAGACCGTTCGACACCGGGTCGCTCCTCGACGAGGACCGACTGTTCGCGCTGGAACTGGTCGCCGAGGACGGAACCGACCACCCGAACGTCTTGGCCTCCAATGAGGACGACCACGACTGGGAGCGGCTGATGGAACTGTCCTACGAGCGGGCGGGCGACCGACCGCTGTTCGCGCTCGTCGACACCGAACCCCTTCTCGAGACTGTGCCGGCCGAGCGGGCGCGGGAAGTCCGCTACCGCGCCGCGGCGACTCACACCCGCGACGACGACGTCGTCGTCTACACGGCCAACCCCGGCAGCCAGGACGACGCGCTCGTCGAGTTCTTCGTCGACACCAGCCGACAGACCGTCGCGGTCGAGCGCGACGACGACGGCCTGGAGTGGCTCACCGTCCGGAAGTCGCCGACCGGTGAACCGGGCGCGAGCAAACTCGTCGCCTACACTGACGAGCCGCCGTACGTCGATCTGGTGTGAAAACGAGCGGCGGTCGGCGAGGTCCGGTCAGGCCGAGGCTTCGTCGACGACGGTGACGGCCTCGGCGTCGACGGCCTCGGTGTCGAGGTGGTTGGGGATGTAGTCGCGGCGGTCGTAGGTCTCTCGCTCGTCCGCGGAGCCGACGGTACACCACAGCTGGGGCCGGTCGGGGCCGTGCCACTCGCCCTGGCGAGCGACGCCGAAGACGACGTACTCCTCGCCGTCGACCTCGATCGTCGCGTCCTTGCGAAAGCCCGCGTCGCCGTGGACGATGAGCTTCTTCATACCCGCCGGTTCGGCGGATACGTATTTCAAAACTTCGAACCGTCGATACCACCGGTCTCGCGGGTCGGGGCCCGACTCTCGAGACCGGAGGATGGACGAGCGCGGCCCCCGACCGATAGGGAAGGCTCAAAGGACGACTTAGGACCTAGCAGGCGACACTTATCACGCGGGACCGGGTCCGCTCGACCGTGGCAGGCGAGTACGTTCGGGCGGTGATAAGGCGGCCGTTGCTGCGTCGGGTCGCGCGCCCGGTCGCCGCGTTCGCGACCGTGGCCTGTCTCGGCGTCGCCGGGTTCGTCGCGCTCGCCGGCGTCGGCGCCGTCGAGGCGGCGTTCTGGCTCGTCGATCCGACCAGCGTCGAGATATTCATCGACTCACACGACGTGCCCGCGACGCGACTGCGGGCGTTCACGATCGGGACCGAGGTCGCGCTCGTCCTCTCGGGACTGTGGATCGGCGAGACGGTCCTCTCGGCGACGTTCGGCGGACAGATCGGCAGGGAACTCAGACAGATGCACGTCAAACGACGCATTGCGGCGGTGGACGGCCACGTGGTCGTCTGCGGCTACGGCACCTTCGGCAAGACGGTGGCACGGACGCTCCGGGACCGCGACCGACCGGTCGTGGTCGTCGAGACCCAGGAGTCGGAATACGAGCGCGCACTCGACGACGACGTCCTGGCGGTGCAGGGCGACGCCCGCCGCGAGGGACTGCTCTCGGAGGCGGCGGTCGAGCGAGCCGACACAGTCGTCGGCGCCATCGACGACTCGAACGTCAACATCCAGATCGCGATCACGGCGGGCGAACTCGCCCCCGACGCGCGGATCGTCGTCCGCGCGGGCGACGAGATGTACAAATCGGTCGCGCGACGTGCGGGCGCCGACGAGGTGGTCGTCCCCGAGGTGCTGAGCGGCCGGCAGGTCACCGAGGGGTTGTAGCGGCCGACAGCGGCGTCCCGCCGCGTCGAACCAAACGGGTTTTAAGCGGCCACGTCCAACCGCCCGCAAGGTCGATATCTATGGAGATGCCACGCCGGTTTAACACGTACTGTCCGCACTGCAACGAACACAACCAACACGAGGTCGAGAAGGTCCGCAGCGGGCGCACCTCCGGCATGACGAAAGTCGGCGGCCGCCAGGCTGAGCGCGCCCGCAAGGGCTACGGGAACGCGGGCAAGTTCTCGAAGGTCCCGTCCGGGGGGAAGCCCACCCAGAAGACGGACCTCAAGTACCGCTGCTCGGAGTGTGGCAAGGCCCACCTCCGCGAGGGATGGCGCGCCGGCCGACTGGAGCTTCAGGACTGACGATGGCGGGGAACTTCTACGCCGTCGCCTGTCCGGACTGCGAGAACGAACAGACCGTCTTCGGCAAGGCCTCGACCGAGGTCGCCTGCGAGGTCTGCGGACACACGCTCGCCCGCCCGACCGGCGGCAAGGCGACCATCGAAGGCGAAATACTCGAGACCGTCGAAGCGCGGTAACCCTACCATGAAATACAGCGGCTGGCCCGAACCGGGCGAACTGGTCGTCGGACGGGTCGACGAAATCGAGGACTTCGGCGTCTTCGTCGACCTCCAGGAGTACGAGGACAAGCGCGGCCTCTGTCACATCAGCGAAGTCGCCTCCGGGTGGATCAAGAACGTCCGCGACCACGTCAGCGAGGGACAGACCGTCGTCGCCAAAGTCCTGGACGTCGACGAGAGCGCCCAGCAGATCGATCTGTCGATCAAGGACGTCAACGACCACCAGCGCAAGGACAAGATCCAGGAGTGGAAAAACGAGCAGAAGGCCGACAACTGGATGCTGCTCGCGTTCGGCGACGACATCCCGGACGAGAAGTACGCCGCTATCGCGAACGAGTTCCTCGCCGCCTTCGGCTCGATGTACGACGGCTTCGAGCAGGCGGCCATCCACGGCGCGGAGGCGCTCGAGGACACCGACCTCGACGACGACGAGGTCGACGCCATCGTCGACACCGCTCGCGAGAACGTCTCGGTCCCCTACGTCAACGTCACCGGCTACGTCACGCTGGAGTGTCCGACCGGCGCTGGCGTCGACGTGATCAAGGAGTCCCTGCAGGCCGCCGAGGGCAACGGCGAAGTGCCCGAGGAGGTCGAACTCGACGTGACCTACGTCGGCTCGCCGGAGTACCGCATCCAGGTCCGCGCGCCCGACTACAAGACCGCCGAGTCACAGCTCGAAGAGAGCGCCGCGCGTGCCACGGCGTACGTCGGCGACCACGGCGGCACCGGAAACTTCCACCGCGAGCGCCACGAAGAGACCGAGTGAGTCGCTCTCGACCACTGCGGTCCGCGTCGGCGCGTGAACGCGACGCGACTCCGTTCCAGCTATGAAATCCGACATTCTCGTCTGTTCGGCCTGGCGTGACGAACACGAGCGGCCGCGCTACACGCTGGCCGCCACTTGCCCGGACTGTGGCGCCGACGCGGTCAACTCCGCGCCGGCGCCGTTCGGTCCCGAAGACCGCCACGGGGAGTATCGACGCGCACTTAAGGAGCGACGCCGCGAATAGGCCGTATGGACGAATTCGAGCGCGAGCAGTTTTCCGAGCCCGACCTCGATGACCCGGTCCTCGTCGAGGGCCTCCCGGGCGTCGGACACGTGGGGAAACTCGCCGCCGAGCACCTCCTCGAGGAGATGGAGAGCGAACTCGTCGAGCGCGTCCACTCGACGCACTTCCCGCCGCAGGTCAGCGTCGAGGACGGCCGCACGGAACTGGCCGGTGCGGAGTTCCACGCCGTCCACCCCGACGAGGGTCAGGACATGCTCGTCCTCACCGGCGACCACCAGGCCCAGGACAACCAGGGCCACTACGGCCTGACGAACACCTTCCTCGACGTCGCCGCCGACTACGGCGTCGACCGCCTCTACGCCCTCGGCGGCGTCCCGACGGGCGAACTCATCGAGGAGTACAGCGTCCTCGGCGCCGCCACCACCGACGACCTGGTCGAGAGTCTGAAAGACCTCGACGTCGAGTTCCACGAGGACGAACCCGCCGGCGGCATCGTCGGCGTCAGCGGCCTCCTCCTCGGCCTCGGCGAGCGCCAGGGCTTCGACGCCGCCTGCCTGATGGGCGAAACCTCGGGGTATCTCGTCGACCCCAAGAGCGCGCAGGCCGTCCTCGAAATCCTGCAGGACTCCATCGGCTTCTCCGTCGACTACGCCTCGCTCGAAGAGCGCGCCGACGAGATGGAGGAGGTCGTCCGCAAGATTCAGGAGATGGAGCAGGGGACGCCGACGCCCTCCGACGAGGACCTGCGCTACATCGGGTGACCGCAGTCGGCAACGCGACCAGCCCGCCCGTTCCCGAGCCTTTGATAATCACCCACCCCTTACGGGCGCCCGTGACACACGCCGGCCTGTTCGGGATTCCGGAGTGGCTGTTCGTCGGTCTGGGGATCGGGATCGGCGTGAGCGTCCTCGCAGCGGGCGTGTTCGCCGTCGCCGACCGCCGCTATCCGAGCCGCGCCGCCTCCCGCCACGGTCACGGCGGCGACACCCGCCGCCGGGCCGAACTGCGCGACTACCTCGACGCGATCGGCGAGTCCTACGCCGAGGACCACCCCGTCGAGGGCCAGGCCGTCGCCTTCTACCTCCCCGAGCACGACGTGGCGATCACCTTCGACGCGAGAGCGTTCTACCGCATCGAGCGCGCCGACACCCACGCCGTCCTCGTCGAACACGAGATGCCCGGCGCCCAGCTGGGCCAGCGACTCCCCTTCGAGACACCGGATATCGGTTTCGGCGCCGATAGAGACGGCGCCGGAGACGAGTACGGTCCGACCGGGTACGGGGTGGCCGGCCGCGACCCCGCTGCGGCGGCGTTCGCGGAACTGGGGGTCTCGGCGGGCGCGACCGTCGAGGAGGTCAAGTCCGCCTATCGACGCCGGGTCAAAGAGACCCACCCCGACCAGGGCGGCGACGAGGACGAGTTCAAGCGCGTCCGCGAGGCCTACACGACGGCGAAGAAACACGCGGGCTAACCCCGTCGGTCGGAACGACGCGAGACGCAGGGCACGGACGTAGCGGCGTGTAATTCCCCGGACCGAAGGTATAACCCGATACACCCCCGCATGAAGGGCATGGTCAGGTTCACCGACCGGGAGCGTCGCTCGTTCGCCAGGAACGGGTTTCTGACGCGCGAGGACGTCCTCCCGGCGGCGCTGGTCGACGACGCCCGCCGGGCGGTCGTCGACGCGATCGACACGGGCCCCGACGACCCCGAACAGGTCGTCGGTAACGGGTACAACGTCGCAGCCGAAGGGGTCGACGAGGCCCCGCTCGACGAAATCGTCGACGCGCTGGTCCCCGTGGTCGACGCGCTGGTGGGAGAGGGGACGATCGAACATCCGGGCGGCGGGATGCAGGTCGCGCTCAACTTCCCGGACGCCGATACAACCGACGAGGTCCACGGGCCGAAATCCGTCACCGGCCACCTCGACGGCTACGCCAACTTCGACGAGAACCCGAACGTCCACGCCTTCAGCGTCGGCGCAACGGTGTATCTCGACGACGTCCCGCCGCGGACCGGCGGCTTCACCGTCTGGCCCGGCACCCACCGCGTCGCCGCGAAGTACTTCGAGGACCACGCCCTGGAGACCATCGGCGGCAAACCCAACAACGCCGAACTCCCCGCGATGGGCGACGAACCCGGCGAGTGGGATTACTCGCGACGCTATCACGACCAGGCCGACCCCTACGAGGTCAGCGGCGACGCCGGTACCGTCGTCCTCTGGCACTCGCGCCTGCTCCACTGCGCCGGCATCAACACCGGCGAGCGCATCCGGATGGCCGCGATCAAGCGCTTCCAGCGCGAGGGCGAGGACGACACCGTCCGCGACGCCGCCCCGAACCTCTTCAAGTACTGGCCGGCGATGGAAGGTGTCCCGCTCGTTGCCGGCGGCGACCCGGTCGCCTCCAAACGCGACTGGCTGTAGCTACCGACGTTTCTGTCCCGGATACTGCGTTCACGGAAAAGCGAAATTCGGCAGCGACCGCGACGCGCGTCGTCGCTCGGCAGCAGAGACGCCGCGTCTTACTCGTCGTCTTCGTCGCCTTCGTCGTCCACGTCCTCGAAGTCGGCGTCGACGTACTCCTCGCCCTGGCCGCCGGCGCCCGCGGCACCGCCGGCACCCGCGCCCGCAGCGCCGCCCGGACCGGCCGCGCCGCCGGGGCCAGCGCCCGCGGCACCTGCCGCGCCGGCCGCGCCCGCACCGCCCGCGGCACCGGCGGCTTCCTGCTGGTACATCTGCTTGCCGATCTCCTGGAGTTCCTCCGAGAGGGCCTCGGTGACCTCCTCGTAGTCCTCCGTCGTCGCGTCCTCGTCTTCGAGCACTTCCTGCACGTCCTCGATGCGCTCCTCGATGTCGGCGACGAGGTCGTCGTCGACCTCCTCCTCGTTCTCCTCGATGAGGGTCTCGGCGCGCTGGATCGAACTCTCGGCCTCGTTTCTGGCCTCGATGCGCTCGCGGCGCTTCTGGTCTTCCTCGGCGTGTTCCTCGGCTTCCTCCTGCATCTCCTCGATCTGCTCGTCGGAGAGACCGGCGCCGCCCTCGATGGTGATGTCCTCCTTGTTACCGGAGCCCTTGTCCTCGGCCTCGACGTTGACGATGCCGTTCTCGTCGATGGCGAAGGTGACCTCGATCTGCGGGGTTCCGGCGGGCGCCGGCGGGATGCCCGAGAGCGCGAACTCGCCGAGGAGTTCGTTCTCCTGGGCGATCTCCCGCTCGCCCTGGAAGACGCGGATCTGGACCTGCGTCTGGTTCGCGGCCGCGGTCGTGAACACCTTCGACTCCTCGGTCGGGATGGTGGTGTTCTTCTCGATGAGGCGCTCGAAGAGACCGCCCTTGACCTCGACGCCGAGCGAGAGCGGCGTCACGTCGAGCAGGACGATGTCGTCGACGTCGCCGGAGAGGACGCCGCCCTGGATGGCCGCGCCGAGCGCGACGGCCTCGTCGGGGTTGACGTTCTTCTTCGGGGCCTGGCCGGTGAGCTCCTCGACTTTCTCCTGGACCTGGGGCATCCGGGTCGACCCGCCGACGAGGATGACCTCGTCGATGTCGCCCTTGTCGTAGCCGGCGTCCTCGAGGGCCTGCTCCGTCGGACCGACGGTGCGGTCGAGCAGGTCGGCGGTGAGCGACTCGAACTTCGCGCGGGTGATCGTCGCTTCGAGGTCTTTCGGGCCGTCGTCGTCCGCCGCGATGAACGGCAGCGTGACGGTCGTCTCCTTGCGCGAGGAGAGCTCGTGTTTGGCCTCCTCGGCGGCGTCTTTGAGCCGCTGGAGGGCCTGGCGGTCCTGGCGGAGGTCGATGCCGTGTTCCTCTTCGAAGTCGTCGGCGAGGTAGTCGAGGATCGCCTCGTCCCAGTCGTCGCCCCCGAGGTCGTTGTCACCGTTCGTGGCGACGACCTCGTAGACGCCCCCGCCCAGGTCGAGGATGGAGACGTCGAAGGTGCCCCCGCCGAGGTCGTAGACGAGCACGGTCTGGTCGGACTCGTCGTCGAGGCCGTAGGCCATCGCGGCCGCGGTCGGCTCGTTGACGATGCGCTCGACCTCGAAGCCGGCGACCTCGCCGGCGTCTTTCGTCGCCTGGCGCTGGCTGTCCGAGAAGTACGCCGGCACGGTGATGACGGCCTTCTCGATTTCGTCGCCGAGGTACTCCTCGGCGTCGTGTTTGATCTTCTGGAGGATCATCGCCGAGACCTGCTCGGGCGTGTACTCCTCGCCGTCGAGTTCGACCGAGTAGCCGTCCTCGCCCATGTGGCGCTTGATCGACTGGATCGTCTCGTCGGGGTTCTGGACGGCCTGGTTCTTCGCGGGCTTGCCGACGAGCCGTTCGCCGTCGGCAAAGGCGACCACGGAGGGTGTGGTGCGCTCGCCTTCGCTGTTGACGATGATCTCGGGGTCGCCTCCTTCCATGACCGCGAACGCGCTGTTCGTGGTCCCGAGGTCGATACCGAGAATCTTGTTGCTAGCCATCTTACCCCCACATAACCGGTTCGGCCGGTTAAAAGTTGCTAGACGGGCCGAGCGGACACCCGCGCGTTCGGCCCTCTACCCGCCGTTCTGTCCCGCCGAGCGACGGCGAGCGGGCAGTTATAAGAAGACCGCAAACAGCGCGTTTCGTGGCCCGCTTCGAGGGGCGGTCGCGCGCTGCGTGCTCGGGCGCCGCCGTCGTCCGTGGTCAGGCGCCGCCGTCGCTGACGGTCACCTGCGCGGTCTGGAGCACCTTCTCGGCCATCACGTAGCCGGGGCGGTGGACGTCGGCGACGGTGTCTTCGGGCTGGTCGCTCTCGACGCGCATCAGCACCTCGTGAGTGTGGGGGTCGACCTCGTCGCCGGGTTCGGGGTCGACGACGTCGACGTTCTCCTCCTCGAGTACCCTGTCGAACCCCTTGAGCGTGGACTCGACGCCGCTCCGCAGGGCCTCGACGTCGGCGTCGTCCTGGTCGAGCGCCCGGACGAGGTTGTCGCGCACGTCGAGCAGGCGCTCGACGAGGTCCTCGGTCGCGCGAGCTTTCTCCTGCTCGCGGCGTTTCTCCATGCGCTTCTTGTAGTTCTGGAAGTCCGCCTGCTTGCGCTTGAGCTTGGACGTGACCTCGCCGATCTCGCTCTCCCGGGCCGCGAGTTGCTCCTCGAGTCCGTCGACGCGGGTCCGTAGCGCCGCGAGCTCGCGAGCGACCGATTCGGGGTCGGACTCGGCGACGCGGTCGACCAGCGCGTCGTCGACCTCGCCGTCGTCCTCGAACGCATCGTCCGGGTCGAACTCCTCGTCGACCTCGACGTCCCCCAGCGGGTCGGCCGTCCCGTTCTCGCGCTCGTCGGATCCGTCGTCGGGTTCCGCGCCCGGTGTGGTCTCCGTCCCCGATCCGTCGCCGACTCCGGCGTCTGCATCGGCCGTCTCGGCGTCCGCGGCGTCCTGCTCGGTCATACCCGATACCAGTCGCCGCTCGGACAAAAGGATTGAGAATCCGACCGCCCGCACACCGGCGCTCGCAGTGTGGCCGCGACGACAGCCGGTCACAGCGCGATCGAGACGACGGTCGGTCACAGCGCGATCGAGACGACGGCGAGGACGAGAAAGACGATGACCAGCAGTTTCGCGACCCGGAAACTGATCCCGGCGACGCCCCTGCGACCGCCACTGCAGCGAGTATCGCCAGCACCAAAAACACCAGTGCATACTGCAGAAAGGCGCCGGAAAACGGCTGCAGTGGAGCGAGCGACGTCATCGCTCCGCCCCCCGGTCGCCGGTGAACGCGGGTGCCGCGAGTTCGGTGGTTCCTGCGAGCGATGCGACGGCCGCGCCGAGTGGGTGTGCCATGGTCGACCGGAGGCGTCGGGGGCGGAAAGCGGCTCTGACCGCACCCTCGAAATGTCCGCGATAGGGGCCGCCTATCGGTCGAACGCGGGCGATAAGCGACCCATAGCTTTGCCGGCCGCGGCCGACGCGCCGGGGACATGGGCCGAACTGGTGAGTCGAACGCGGCGCGTGGTCGGCGGCGATGCGGACCGACTGATGGCTGACCGGCCGTCCACGATCCGGGGCGGTCTGCGGCGCGTCGCCGCGCACGCGTCCCGGTCCGACGCCGCGTTCACGGCGGCGGCCGTGGCATACTACGCGCAGGTGTCGCTCGTGCCGCTCGGCGTCCTCGGCTTCGTCGTCGTCGCCACCGTCGCTGGCGACCGGTTGGCGCTGACGGCAGTCGAGGCCGTCGGCGACTCGCTCTCGCCGACCGGGGAGCGACTCCTCCGGGACGCCGTCACGGGCGGCGCGGGCAGAGCCGAGGCGAGCGTCGGTGGCCTCGCCGTGTTCGTCTGGGGCACGCTCCGACTCTTTCGGGCCCTGGAGACTGCCTTCGCGTCCGTCTATCCCACGGAGAAGTCGACGGTCCGGGGCTGGCGCGACGCCGCGGTCGCCGCGACCGGGGTCCCGGTGGCGCTCGCCACGGTGGCCGTCGGCGGCGTCGCCTTCCGGTACGTCGGTATCGAGATTCCGTCGGCAGCGCGGGCTGTCGTCCTCGCGGCGGTGCTGGCTGTGGTGTTGCTCCCCGCGTACCGCGTGTTGCCGACTGTCTCGATCCCCCTGCGCGAGGCGGTCCCCGGCACCGCCCTCGCGGCCGGTGGACTGGTCGTGCTCCGGCAGGGGTTCGCCGTCTACCTCGCGGTCGCGGGCGGGGCGACGCTGTACGGCGCGCTCGGCGCGGTCGTCGTCGTCGTGACGTGGCTCTACCTCGCGAGCCTCCTGCTCGTCGCCGGTGCCGTCGTCAACGTCGTCCTCGCGGGACGCGACCGGGCGTGACGCGCCGGCTGGACGGCGATAGTGTCAATCGGTCGCCTCCGAATCGGGGGCCGACAGCGAACAGTCGAACACCGTCACGACGACGCTGTCGTCGGTGTCGCGGACGGTGACGCGGTAGCCGGCGTAGCGAAAGCGGACCGTGTACCCCGCTGTATCCGGGGATCTGGCGAAAAAGTCGTCGAGGGCGTCGGTGTCGACGGCGTCGTGGACCGGCGGGAGCGCCAGCGGGTGGACGTCGGCCGCCGCGGCGACGGCGTCGGTGATGCCGACGCCGACCGGGACGGCATCGGTGACATCCAGCGTCGCCTCGAGCGAGCCGTCGCGTCGGCGGACGGCGTCGGAGCGCGTCATCGCGTGCTGGCCGGATAGCGAGACGGAGGCGACAGGTCCCTGCCGTCCGGGGTTGCGAGGTGGTCGAGGGACGCTGACACGTCGTCGATGCGTGCGACCAGGTCGCGCCCGACTCTTCCGCGCTGGGTCGCAGAAACGACGCGCTCGCTCCGGTCGTACTCGACGAGACCGGTCGCGGCGAGCGCCGGGAGGTGAACGTGATGGAGCGAAACCGCTAGCGACGCCGCCGTGTCGGTGCCGTCGGAGTCGTTCTCGCAGCGTGTCTCGCGCACCGCCGCAGCCAGCTCGGTAAGGGTGAACTCCTCGCGCGAGTCGACCAGGACTCGGAGGGCCGCACGTCGCCGGTCGTCGGTGAGCACGGAGAGCAGTTCGGCCGCGTCCGATCGCCCGTCGAGAGTCTGTGATGACATACACGTCTCCCGACGTGCGACCGAAAAAAGGGGGTTGTGACGAAACCGTCGAAAGGTCCGACCGAACCGGGTCGCCGGGACGACGTCAGGCGACGCGTTCGACTGCCGCTCTGGTCGCGGGTGTCAGCGAGACGAGGACGCTGCGGCCGGCTGATTCGCGCTCGACGAGGTCGTCCTCGGCGAGCCGTCGCAGGTGGTGCGAGGCGGTGCTCGTCGCGAGGTCGAGCTCCGTCGCGAGGTCGCTGACGGACACCGGCTCGGTCCGGTAGACGCCGCGGAGCACGTCGCGGCGCGAATCGTCCCGCAGCGCCGCCGAGAGCGTGACCGGCGCCCGGTCGTCCGGGCCTCTCCACTGAGACTCGACAGGGAAGAGACAGCGGCGGCCCCGGAGCTTGTGGCCCTCGACGACGTCCTCGCGTTCGAGGATCCGGTAGTGATACCGGACCGTCGACCGTGCAGCGTCGAGGCGGTCCGCGACGGTCGAGAGTGAGACGCCCGGCGAGTCCTCGACCGTGTCGAGGAGGCGGTCGCGCGTCTCGTGTGCCAGCGGGTCCGAGTCGTCCCAGCGGCTGTAGCCAGCCAGGAGGACGACGGACACAGCCGTGGCGTCGTCGGGAACGGAGTCCGCGTCGGTCGGGAGCGGTCCGGCAAGCTCACCGACCGCGTGGGCAGACTGCGGCGGTTGTGCGGTCGCCGCGCCGTCGCCAGCGGTGCCCTCGACCGGCGTGACCGCGCCGGCCGCCGCTGGCGCGAGCGAGACGAGCGTGACCGCGACGACAGCCGTGACCGCGAACGTCAGTTCCCTCTGATCTGTCATCGTACCCTCCGTGTGCGCCGAACCGCTCGGCGCAGGCTGGCGTTGGCCATCGCGGGTGTCAAGCCTTCTCGCGAGCGAGTCGCCAGGTCGCTACCGGGACGTCACAGACGGTGGGCGCTTTCGGGCGTGTCGGTGGCCGGGCGCTCCCCGGTCGGTGATCGGATCGGGGCCCCCGACACCGTTAACAGGTGCCGACACGGAGCCCGGAGCATGCTCCGGCTCGTCTACGAGGAGGGGACCATCCGCGTCGAGCGCGGCGACGGTGACGGCACCGGACCCGGCCCCGACCTCCCGTTCGTCGAGACGGACGCCCGCTCGAAGACCCGCCGAGCGCCGGCTCACCGCTACGTCGACCTGCTGGCCGCGCTGGACGAGCGCGGCCTCGACTACGAGGACCGCGTCCTCGAACTCCCCGACCTCGCTCTCTCGTCGGCCTACGAACTCCGCGAGTACCAGCGAGCGGCGCTGGACGACTGGAACGGGGCCGACCGCCGGGGCGTGCTCGAACTCCCGACCGGCAGCGGCAAGACGGTCATCGGCATCGCCGCCATCGAATCGCTGGGGACGCCGACCCTCGTGGTCGTTCCGACTATCGATCTGCTCGAACAGTGGCGCCGCGAACTCGAGACGGAGTTCGGCGGGGAGTCGAGCGGGCGGGACGGCAACGCGCGCCGGGGGAGCGTCGAGATCGGTCAGCTGGGCGGCGGCGAGCAGCGAGTCGGCGACCTGACCGTCTCGACGTACGACTCGGCGTATCTCAGGGCGGACGAACTCGGCGACCGCTTCGGCCTCGTCGTCTTCGACGAGGTCCACCACCTCGGCGGCGAGGGCTACCGCGAGATCGCGCGCCTGCTCGCCGCACCCGCCAGACTGGGCCTCACCGCCACGTTCGAGCGCCAGGACGGCGCCCACGAGGTCGTCGAGGAACTCGTGGGTCCGCTCGTCCACCGCGTCGCCGTCGACGACCTCGCGGGGGACCACCTCGCCGAGTACGACATCAAGCGCGTCGAGGTGACCCTGACCGACGCGGAACGCGAGACCTACGAGCGCCACCAGGAGACGTTCACCGACTACCTCGCCAGTTCGGGGATTCAGATGCACAGCGGCAGCGACTACCAGGAACTCGTCAAGCGCTCGGGGACCGACCCGCGGGCCAGGGAGGCGCTACTCGCCAAGCAGCGCGCCCGCGAAGTCATGATGAACGCCGACCGGAAAGTCGAGCGCCTCGAAGCCATCCTCGACCGACACCGCGACGACAGGGTCATCGTCTTCACTGCCCACACCGACCTGGTCTACCGGCTCTCGGAGCGGTTTCTGATCCCGGCGATCACCCACGAGACGGGCGCGAGCGAGCGCCGCCGGATCCTGGAGCGGTTCCGGTCTGGCGAGTACTCGCGGGTGGTGACGGCGAACGTCCTCGACGAGGGGGTCGACGTGCCCGACGCCAACGTCGCGGTCGTGCTCTCGGGTTCGGGCAGCGAGCGGGAGTTCACCCAGCGGCTGGGACGGGTCCTCCGGCCGAAAGCCGACGGCGGCCGCGCGCTGCTGTACGAGATCGTCAGCGAGGAGACCGCCGAGGAACGGGTCGCGCGCCGGCGGCGATAAACCGCCGACCGGCGGTGAGGCGGTCTCGACGACCCCGACGGCGGCGCCTACGACCCGTCGGTCCCGCTGGGGGTTCCGGTCGCGCGCTGGTTCGCGGTCGCACCATCGGGGGTCGGCGTGCCCTGCGAGAGCGAGACGGAGACGTTCGGCGGCGCCTCGGGGTCGTAGTCGACGGGGAACGCGAACGGGAGCGACTGCTCGCGGCCGGTCGAGACTTTCACCGACTTGGACCGCTCGTAGGTCTCGCCGCCGTCCTCGACGACGACCAGGACCCGTCCGCTCCGTTCCCGTGTCGACTCGTTGCGGACGGTGACAGTGACCACCAGTTCACCGTCGTCGTCGCTCGACAGCCCGAAGCCGCCGGTTTCGAGGCGCCCGGTCGGCGTCGGCGTGGGCGTCACGCGCTCGTCTGTCGGGGTTCGCTCGTCGGTCGGGGTCGGCGTCGGCCCGCCGGGTCGGCGGGTCCCGACTCCTTCCGGGATGGTGAGCACGCCTTTCCCGTCATCGGACGGCGGGGTCGGGGGTTCGAACTCGTCGTCCTGGCCGTCGGGGACTTCCGTCACCTCTCGCTCGGTCGCCGTGACCGGCAGTTCAGGTGCGGTCGCCGGGACGTCCTGATCGCTGGTACAGCCCGCGCCGACCACCCCGGTCACCAGAGCCGCGAGAGAACGCACGAACGTCCGCCGGTTCATACCTGTCACCGCGAGGTGGGCCGCCAAGAATCTTCCCGTCCTCGCCGCGCCCGTTCAGCCCGAGTCCGATTCGCGGGCGGCCGCGTATCCCTCACTCCCCGGAGTCGTCGAACTGCGCGTAGGGGCTCTGGTGGGTGTTGCGGATCAGGTCTTCGTCCGAGACGCGCAGGCCGAGTTCGTCGAGTTCTTCGCCGATCCGCGTGAGGTCGTCGCCGTCGGCGCCGATGGCTCGCACGAGGACGTTCTCCTCGCCTTTCATCACTTCCTGGACCGCCACGACGCCGTCGACGTCGGCGGCGGCCTCGGCGAGTTCCTCGCGCTCGGGGATCGGCGCCGTACAGACGATCAGGGTGAACAGCTGGTAGCCCGCCGCCTCGTAGTCGACGTCGGCGTGATAGCCGCGGATCACCCCGTCCGCCTCGAGACGCTGGATTCGGTTCCGAACGGTGCTCGCGGAAACCTCCAGCGTCTCCGCGACGTCGCTCGAAGACGTGTGTCGGGCCTCGTCCTGCAGCATGTAGAGGATGCGCCTGTCCAGTTCGTCGAGTTCTCTGAACGCCATTCGACCCGGAGTTCGGTCACGCCCCGTATAAACGTGGCTCACGAGTCGTGGTGATTCCCGAACTACTGGGCGATTTGTTGTCGATCCGGCCGCGAAGTATATAACCACTCAGACAGACCGCCACTTTCTACTGTGTCCTGGGAGAAACGACAGTACCGGAATGAACACAGCCCAGATCGGTGTTCGACTGGTCGCCGGGGTAGCGCTCATCCTCGCCAACGGCTTTTTCGTCGCGATCGAGTTCGCGCTCACGCGGGCGCGACAGTTCACGAGAGAGGAGTTCGTCGGTGACGGTCATCCCGCGCTCGAACGCGCGTGGGAGATGACCCAGAACCTGGAGATCTATCTCACGACCTGCCAGGTGGGGATCACCGCCTCGAGCATCGCGGTCGGGATCGTCGCCGAGCCGGCGCTGGCGGCGATCTTCGAGCCGCTGTTCGCCGAGTCCGCGCTCGCGGGCATCGGCGCGGGGGCGCTCATCGCCTTCCTGATCATCAACCTCGTCCACCTGACCCACGGCGAGCAGACGCCGACGTACCTCGGCGTCGAGCGCTCGCGGATGGTGTGTCGGTACGGCGCGCGGCCGCTGTACTGGTTCAACTGGATGATATCGCCGCTCATCTCGCTCGGTGACAGCGTCGCGAAGTGGACGCTGGGCCTGTTCGGCATCGAGATGACCGGGGCGTGGCTCGAGACCGAAGAGCAGGCGATCGAGTCCCGCGCCGATCTGCGAAACGAGGTCGGTACCGCCCTCGACAAAGGGGACCTGTCCGAGGAGCGCCACGACGAGGTCATGAACGCGCTGCAGATCGGCGAGCGGACGGTCGCCGAGGAGATGGTCCCCCCCGAAGAGGTCGTCGCGCTCTCGACGACGGTCGACACCGAGGAGAACTTCCGGTGGATGGCCGCGGACCCCCACACCCGCTATCCGCTTGTCGGCGACGACCTCACGGAGTTCGAGGGCATCGTCTACTTCCCCGTCCTGGAGGGCCACCGCGAGGAGCTGGAGCGCGGCGAACTCACCCTCGAGGACATGGCGGCGCCGCCGATGACGCTGTCCCCGGACGCGTCGGTCAGCGACGCGATCGACCAGTTCCAGACGGAGAATCAGGAACTCGCGCTGGTGATACAGGACGGGGAAGTCGCCGGGATGGTCACGGTCACGGACCTGCTGGAGTCGGTTATCGGCGACATCGAGGACCCGCTCGACCGGGAGGAACTCGCACCGGCGCAGGACTGACACGCTCCGGAGGCGACACGACAACCCATGTACGACGACATCTTGCTCCCGTTCGACGGGAGCGACGGCGCGGTGGACGTGCTCGAACACGCGCGCGACATCGCCAGTCGAACGGACGCGACGATCCACCTGCTCTACGTCGCCGACACGACGCGAAACAGCACGACCGTCGTCGACGACCGCGTCGTCGACGGCCTCGTCCAGCGGGGCGAGGAAGTCCTCGAGGAGGCGACGTCGTCGCTGGGCACGCCCGGCGTCGCCTACGAGACCGAGGTGGTGCAGGGCAATCCCGCCCCCACGATCGCCGAGTACGCCGAGCGGTACGGACACGACCTCGTCGTGATGCCGACCCACGGTCGCGAAGGCGTCTCGCGGTACCTCGTCGGCAGCGTCTCCGAGAAGGTCGTCCGCCTCTCGTCGGTCCCCGTCCTCACGGCGCGGATGCAGTCGGACGAGCGACTGACCTTCCCGTACGAGAACGTGCTCGTTCCGACCGACGGCAGCGCGGCCGCCTCGCGCGCGAGCGAGCACGGGATAACCCTCGCTGAATCGCTCGACGCGACCGTCCACGCGCTGTCCGCGGTCGACGACTCGTCGGTCGGGCTCGACGTCCGGGCGACGAGCAGTGGACAGGACAGTGACGGGGTCGCCAGGGAAGCCGTCGAGGACGTCGCGTCGACCGCGTCGGCGCGCGGCGTGTCGGAGACCGTCACGCACGTCGAAAGCGGTGCGCCAGTCGAGGTGATCCTCGACTACGTCCGGTCGAACGACGTCGACGCGGTCGTGATGGGGACCACGGGGAGGCGCGGCACCGAACGGATACTGTTCGGGAGCGTCGCCGAGAAGACGGTCCGCTCGGCGCCGGTCCCCGTGATCACCGTCGCCGAACTGTCGTAGCGCGCGAACGGCACTGACCGGTCGCGCGGCCGCTGCCGTCGCACTTTTGCCGCTCGCCGGCCGATACCCGGGCGTGCTGACGAAGGACCTGCTCCGGGTGTCGCGGGCCGGCGGCGGCTATCACCCGCAGTTCACCGAGCCGGGCGACAGCGACCTCGCGGCGCGCGTCCTCGGCGTCTACCAGGGCCACGTCGACCGCTCGCGAGCCGAACTCGACGACGCGCTCGAATCGCTGGAACGCGAGTCGGACGACTTCAAACTCGTCCGCGGGTTCGCGAAGCTCGTCGAGCGCGACGCGACCTTCGAGACGCGGGCGGCCGTCGAGCCCGCACGCGCCCGGACGGCGGCCTTCGAGGCCGCCGAGTCGGTCGGTGTCGTCACCGAGGGCGAACGCGACGAGGCGCTCGCGCGGGCGGGCGAACGGCTGGGGGTCGACCCCGATTTCGTCGCCGACTCGCTGTACGCCGACCTCGAAGCTCGGGAGGTCCTCGCCGCCGTCGACCCGCGATGGACGCCCGAGGAGCTGCGCGTACAGTACGACCTCTCGCTGGCTCAGACGGCGCTGTTCGACGCCACCGAACTGCGGGTGCGCTCGTCGGACCCGAAGGCGCTCGTCTCGGCGGTCAAGCGGTTGCGACTGATGTACGAGATCGAGAAGACCGGCGACGGCGCGGACGGACGCGGCGCGGTGTCCGACCGGCAGGTCGTCGTGACCGGGCCGACGACGCTCTTTCGCCGCACGCGGCGCTACGGCACGCGGTTCGCGCGACTGCTGCGGACCGTGGCGAAAGCCGACGAGTGGCGCCTTGAAGCGACCGTCGACGACCGCGGCACCGAGCGGACGATGACCCTCTCGGACGCCGACGTGTCGGTGCCGGGCGTCGAACCCGTGACCGACGTGAGCTACGACAGCGGCGTCGAGGCCGACTTCGCCGCGCGCTTCGAGTCGCTCGGCCTCGACTGGGACCTGGTGCGCGAACCAGAACCGCTGGAGGCCGGCGCCAGCGTCGCAATCCCCGACTTCGCCTTCGACTACCGCCACGCCGACTTCCGCGTGTTCTTCGAGATCATGGGCTTCTGGACGCCCGAGTACGTCCGGAAGAAATTGGGGCAACTCGACCAGCTGGAGGACGTGGAGCTGCTCGTCGCCGTCGACGAGAGTCTCGGCGTCGGCGAGGAGATCGAAGCGCGCGACCACCGCGCGATCCCCTACTCGGGGTCGGTGCGCGTCAAGGACGTCCGTGACGCGCTCCGGCGCTACGAGGACGAACTGGTCGCCGAGAGCGCGGCCGCGTTGCCTGCCGAACTCCTCCCGGAGGCGGACGTGGTGACTATCGAGACGCTGGCCGCCGAGCACGGCGTCAGCGAGAGCGCCGTCGAGGACAAGACGTTTCCCGAGCACGAGCGGGTGGGCCGGACGCTCGTTCGGCCGGCGGTGCTCGAGGACCTGGCAGAGCGGATCGAGGTCGGGATGGCCCTCGAAGCGGCCGAAGACGCCCTCGACGACGTGGGTATCGACGACGCGAGCGCCGCGCTGTCGGCGCTGGGCTATCGGGTCGAGTGGGAGGGGCTCGCCGGCGGGACGGTCCGAGAGCGCGAGGAGTGAGCGGCGGCGGTGCGTGAGCGGTGGTGGTGTGTTGGTGGCCGCGCTGACACAGTCAGTCGCGCGTCAGCAGTCAGTGCCCGATTTCACGGGGACGAGCGTCGCCGTGGCCGTGCGTTCGGTGACGAGCGTGTTGCCGTGGCTCACTCGGACGGTCGCGTCGACCCACTCCCGGGGTGTCGAGCGCTCGTCGACGACGCGAGTGAAAGAGAGCGCGACCGTCCGCCGCTGGCCGGGCGAGAGCGTGACCTGTGTCGTCTCGGACTGCTGGAATGCGGACGCGCGGACGGTGACGCCGGTGTCCCACAGTTGCGGATTGGCGAGGCTGAAGCCGTCACGCTCTATCGTGGTGGTGACGACGACGGTCCTGACGACCACGTCCTCGCAGTTCGCGCTCGTGTTCGTCGGTGTCTTGCCGGTCGCCTCGACGGCGGCGACGCCGAGGCCGGCGTCGCCGTAGGCCGTCCCGATCAGGACCCCGACCGCGAGGACGGCCGCGACGAGCAAGAGGGCGAACGCGGCCCGACGCGCCCAGGCCATACTCCTACCTCTCGCGAGAAGTGTGTTAAGCGTTGGCGACGGTCGTGACTCGCTACCGATCCTCCGAGAGGCGTCCGCCTGCAAAACCGCCGAGCGCGCCGAGTCCGGACCCGTACGCCGCGACGACCAGCACGACGAGGAGCATCGCGGTGGCGACGACGATTCCGAAATCGCCCTCGTCGACAGTCGCGAGTCCGTTGTAGAGTCCGACGGTGACAAAGAGGAGGAGGACAATCCCCGGAACCATCGCCAGGAACCCGGCGAGGCCGCCGACGCTTATCGAGCGTCCCGTCTCGTGACCTTCGAGATAGCCCGCGAGGCCGCCGCCGACGACAGGCGAGAAGGGGATGAACGAGAGCACGGTCGTCGCGATAGCTCCGAGCACGGCGTAGGACAGGTAGCTCCCGGCGGATTCGTCGTCCTCGACGGCGGCCCGAGTCCGGTGGCGAACGACGACGAACGCGACCGCGAACAGGGCCAACCCCACGCCCGTTACGAGGAGTCCGATGCCGGTCCAGTCGACGACGTCGACGGTGAACTCGAGCATCTGCGCCTCCGTGAGTTCGCGCTCGAAGACGAACACGGTGATCTCGCCGGCTTCGATGTCCTCGCGGATCATCTCCCGGTCGACGACGAACGTGAGCGCGCTCCCGCCCACCAGCAGCGCCAGTCCGGCCACCGCGATGGCGAACCCGGCGATCCAGTCGACGAACTCCGGCAACGGATAGCCGAGCGTCGGCGACGGCTCGTCGCCGCCGACCATCGAGTCTGATGTCTCCATGTCTGAGTAGTTGCCACACAGACACTTGGTTCTAGCCTCGCCTCCGAACGCGACGCACTCGCGGAGGCGGGAATGCGGGTGCCCGAGTGTCAGAGGTCGCGGCGTCGGCCCTTCGGGACCTGCGACCGGAGTTCGCCGTGGACGTAGAGCGCGACCCCGAGCGATTCGGGCTCGCCCCCGATTTCGTGGGCGACGATCAGGTAGCCCCAGTCGCCGTCCCACTCGAGTTCCTGGTCCTCACCGGCGACGAAGGTCCGGGCGCGCTCCCGGGAGAGCGTGACGACGTTGCGCTCGGCCGCGTCGCCGAACCGCTGGACCGCTTCGAGGGTCGGCTTCCAGTGCTCGCGGCGGGTCCGCAGGACGGCCATCCCCAGCCCCTCGATCTCGACCGGCGAGGCCGCGTCGTCGGCGAACGCCCAGATCTTGCCCGACCCGCGCTCCCAGAAAGTGTGGTCGGCGAAGGTTTCGGGGGGGATCCCGAAGCGCTCGTCCCACCACGCCAGGACCTCGGCCCGCGTCGGTCGCCCCTCGACGACGCGCTCGTCGGCCGTCGCGGGCAGGCGGTCGAAGCGCTGGCCGACGTTCTCGGCTGCTTCGTCAGTCTCGGGCGCCTCGTCAGTCTCGGGCGCGTCGTCCGCGTCGGCGGTCTCGGTCGTCTCGTCCGCGTCAGAGTCGCTCATCAGGCGTTCACCTCCAGTTTCGCACAGAAGAAGCCGCCCGTGTCGTTGTGGTGCGGGTAGATCCGTTTCGCCCTGGTGACGCTCTCGTCGTAGGTCTCGCCGTCCCACTCGGTGACTCCCGGAACGGAGTCGAGTGGGATGTCGAACTCGACGACTTCGCAGGACTCCTCCGCGAGCGCGTAGTCGAGGACGGCCTCGTTCTCCTCGGGCGCGAACGTACACGTCGAGTAGACGACGGTGCCGCCCTCGCGGGTGGCCTGGATCGCCCGCCGGAGCACGCCCTTCTGGACTCCCGAGATCCCGTGGACGTGGTCCAGCGTCCACTCGTCCAGCGTATCGGGGTTTTTCCGCACGGTGCCCTCACAGGAGCAGGGCACGTCGACGAGCGCGCGGTCGTATGGCGCGCCCTCGCTCCCCTCGTCGGTGCCCGGCGCGCGGAAGGGCTTGAGCGAGTGGTTGCGCGCGTCCTCGTGGGTGACGGCGACGTTCGTCAGTCCCATCCGCTCGGCGTTCGAGCGCAGCGCGGAGATCCGTCCGAGGTTGTTGTCGGTCGCCACGAGCAGCCCGGAGTCGTCCATCAGCGCCGCGAGCTGGGTGGTCTTGCTCCCGGGCGCGGCGCAGGCGTCCCAGACCCGTTCGCCGGGGTCGGGGTCGAGGACGAGCGCGGGCAGGGCCGACACCTCCTCCTGGCCGTGGAGCCAGCCGTGGACGTACGGCCAGTTCGTCCCGGGGTCGCCGCCGGGGAGCGCGAACAGACCGTCGTACCACCCGCAGGGCTCGACGGTGAGGTCTGTTTCGGCCAGCGCCGCCCGGGCCCGCTCGACGGTGGTCTTGATCGTGTTGACCCGGACGACCGACGGAAGCGGGCGCTCGCAGGTGGCGCGAAAGGCCTCGTAGTCGTCGACAAGCGGCTCGTAGCGCTCCAGCACGTCCATGCCCTCCGTTTCCCGCCGACCCTGTTAACCCCCTCGGCTCGGCGGGACCGCGCCGTGGGGATCACCGCCCGCCGCCGGCCCGCCCATCCGCCGGCCCGCTGTCCCGCCCATCCGCCGGCCCGCCCATCCGCCGTCCGGTTTAAGCCGCTGGCGGGAGAGAGTCGGCGCATGGCACACGTCCAGGTCCACCGCGACGACATCGAGTTGACGGCGCCGACGCTGGTCGAGGGGCTGCCCGGTGTCGGCCTCGTCGGCAAGATCGCCGCGGACCACCTCGTCGACACGCTTGAGATGACCCACTACGCCTCGTGTCACTGCGACGGCCTCCCCGAGGTCGCCGTCTTCGGCGACGGCGACAGGGAGTATCGGCCGCCGGTCCGACTCTACGCCGACGCGGACCGTGACCTGCTCGTCCTCCAGAGCGACGTGCCCGTCTCCCCGAACGCCGCCGACGAGTTCGCCGGCTGTCTCACCGGCTGGCTCGCCGACCACGACGTGACGCCGCTGTATCTCTCGGGCCTCCCCACCGAGAAAGACGGCGTACCCGCACTCTACGGCATCACCAGCGGCGACGGTGACGCCCTGCTCGACGAGCACGCCATCCCGGCGCCCGCCGAGGGCGGCGTCGTCAGCGGTCCGACTGGCGCCCTGCTCTACCAGGCCGACCACGACGGTCTGGACGCCGTCGGCCTCGTCGTCGAGTCGAGCAAGAACTTCCCCGACCCCGAGGCCGCCCGGGTGCTCCTGGTCGACGGGATCGAACCCATCGCCGGTCTCGACGTCGACACCGACCGACTGGTCGAACAGGCCGAGGAGATCAGTCAGGCCCGCGAGCAACTCGCTCAGCGGATGGACGACACCCACGAGGAGAGTTCGAAGGCTCAGCCGCTCGGTATGTATCAGTGAGCGCGGCGGCGTCGACCCGGTGACTCCCCGGACTTTTCACGCCGGGGATGAAATCCGGGTCCCATGAGCATCGCCGCGACGGCAGCGACGCTCGCGGTCGGCGCGGTCTTCGGGCTGGCGCTGGCCGCGCCGCCGGGGCCGATGAACGCGGTCATCGCCGAGGAGAGCGTCCTGCGGGGCTGGCTGGCGGGGTTCACCGCGGGCCTGGGCGCGATGAGCGCCGATCTCCTCTTTTTTCTCCTCTCGCTGGCGGGCGTGGCGGCCGTCCTGCGGGACGCCGCCACCGTCCGCGCCGTCATGGTCGGGCTGGGCGGTCTGATCATGCTCTATTTCGCCTACGGCGCCGTCCGCGAGGCGCTGGCGGCCCGGACCGCCGGAGACGACGCGGCGGACCGGAAAGACGACGCGGCGGACCGGGAAGACGCGGGCGGGTTCATCGCGAGCGAGACGGCCGACGGACTCCCCGACGGGCGCGGATTCAGGAAGGCGTTCGTGCTCGCGCTGACAAACCCCTACCAGATCCTCTTCTGGGTCACGGTGGGCGTCGGACTGCTCGACCCCGGGACAGTCGACGTGTTCGCGCACCTGCCCGGCGGTGGCGGCGCGCTCGCGGGTACGCTGGTCGTCCGCACGGGGAGCGCCGCCCTGCTTGCCGGGTTGTTCGGCGGCATCGGCGTCTGGATCGTCGGGTTTCCCGCAGTGCTGGTCGGCGTCGGACGGCGGGTCGACGCGTTCGCCCCGGCGGTCGCTGCCGTCTCGGCGGTCGTCCTCGCGGGCTTCGGCGTGACCTTCTGCTGGACGGCAGCGACGACGCTGCTCGGGTGAGGCGAGACGCGACGACCGCGAGTATCGGGTCGTCAGTCGTTCTCGTCGAGGCGACTCGTCACGTCGTCGAGGCTGTCGTCGCCCTCGATGTCGGAGACTTCGGCCTCGAGCCACTCCTTGAACCAGCGGACGCGCTTGAGTCGCCGGTGGACGATGCCCTCGGCGGTGTCGCTCTCGACGCGGTCGGCGGCGTCGCGGCCCCGTTCGAGGACCCGCCCGACCATCTCCGCGGAGTCGACGTGCGTGCGCGACTCGTACCCCATCCGCAGGAGCATCAGCGCGGTGCCGTTGGCACCGACCTTGTCCAGCAGGTCGGCCTCGATGAGACACTGTGTCTCGAGCGACAGGTCCGTCAGGTCGCCCTGATAGGAGTGGTCGCGCACCGCGGCACAGACCTCGTCGACGAACGACGCCGGGTAGTCGCCGTGGCTCTCGAGGTACTCGCGGGCGATCCGGGCGCCCTCGTCGGCGTGGAGGTCTTGGTCGACCTCGAGTTTCGCGATGTCGTGAAAGAGCGCGGCGACGCGGGTGACGTCGACGTTCGCGCCCTCCTCGCGGGCGATCTCCGCGGCGAGGTCGACGACGTTGAGGATGTGGTTGAAGCGGTACTCCGCCGAGTGCCAGGGGTACCACCGCATCCGCCCGCCGTCGTCCTCGCTCTCGACGCTGGCTGCCAGGTAGTCGTGGACGAAGGTCTGCATCTCCTCGAATTCCTCGTCCGAAACGGGCGACTCCCTAATCTCGACGCCCACGGAACCCCCTCCGAAACGAAAGCGCTGTAGTCATCTTGTACATCAAAAGGCGCGTTCGACTCTTAGGCGTTACGACAACTGTCCGCACACCGCCCGCCCCCACACCACCGACTGCACGTACCCACACCTCCGACTGCACGTACCCACACCACCGACTGCACGTATCCACACCTCACTACCCCCTGCCCGCCGAGTGCGATGCCACGGCCTGCTTCCGTTTCGATCCTCGCTTGCCCTCGAAGGTAGCTCTCGATTGGAGCCTTCGAGAGTCGGCCGACCGGACGGGTCGTTGCGGGGACGGATCCGTCGATCCGGTAACTCAGACGGGGATCACCGAAACGAACGTCACGCTGATCGTCGATTGACTGTGGGTTTTATTGGCACGGCCGTCGACTCATCGGACATGCAGATCCGGAGTGCAAGACCGGCCGACAGGCCGGCGATACGGGACGTCGCACGGCGGTCGCTAGAGCGGTCGTACTCGCTGAGTCCGCAGGCGATCACGACTGCCGTCGAGAAGTGGTACGACGAGGCGGAACTGGCCGAGCGCTTCGGTGACCCAGCACACCTCTTCCTGGTCGTCGAGCGGGACGAACAGGTCGTCGGCTTCTCCGAGAGCGTCCACTCGGAGTCCGGCGACGAGGCGACACTGCTGTGGCTCCACGTCGACCCCTCGTATCGGGGCGAGGGCATCGCGACCGAACTGTTCGACGTCACCGTCGACCAGCTCCGGACCGAGGGGTTCGAGCACATCTACGGACGCGTGCTCGACGACAACACCGACGGCAACGCCTTCTACGAGGCCCGCGGACTCGAGAAGGTCGGCGAGGACACCGTCGAGATCGGCGACCGGACCCACGTCGAGAACGTCTGGACACTCCACGAGAGTTCGGGGATCGAGGCCGTCGAGACCGACGAGGGCCGGGCCGTCTACGTCGACTACACCGATTCCGACACCGGGTCCGTCGGACACTTCTACACCGTCTGGGGCGACGAGGCGCAGACGAGCCAGTACGGCTACTTCTGTGCGAACTGCGACAACCTCGCCAACGCGATGGACTCGATGGGGCGCATCGAGTGCAACCACTGCGGGAACACTCGCAAGCCCACGCGCTGGGACGCCGCCTATCTCTGAGGCTGTCGCCTATCTCTGAGGGCGCGGCAGAGGTCCGGTCCGTTTCGGACCGCGCTCAGACCCCGCCCTCGCCGGGAAGCGCGTCGATGCGGTCGACCGGCATCACCGAGTAATCGATCGAGAGGGTGTCCTGCGTCGCTCGGATCTTCCCGACGAACGTCGAGATGTCCGCGAGGGACCCCTCGAGGATGAACAGTTCGAGACAGTAGTGGTCGCCGACGTGGCTGTGGACGTTCGACGCAACCAGATCCTCGTACTCGTGGCGCAGCGACATCATCCGCTGTTCGACGCCCGACGAGGAGTAGTCGAACAGGACGGTGACGACACCCATCAGCTCCCGTTCCTCGAGTTGCTTGTCCTCGAACTCGCCCAGCAGGTTGCGCGCGGCTTCGCGGACGACTTCGCTCCGGCCCGTGTAGCCGTGTTCGTCCGCGAACGTGTCTATGCGCTCCAGGAGATCGTCCGGCATCGAGACGCTGACGACGGTCATATGCTAATCCAGCCGCGGTGAGATAATAAGGATTTGTAACCACAGCGGGTGGCCGGGACCGTGCGCAGACGCGCGGGACACCGGCGTCGCGGTCCGTCCGCGGCGAGTGTCGGGACACTGGGGTCGCGGGCCGGCCGCGACGAGTGTCGGGACACTGAAGGCCGGGGAGGGCGAGGGAATCCCCAATGGAGACGCGCCACCGCGTCGTCGTCGGCGACGCTCGCGATATCGACCTGCCCGACGACAGCGTGGAACTGGTCGTCACGTCCCCGCCCTATCCCATGATCGAGATGTGGGACGACGCCTTCGCCGCCCAGTCGTCCGCGGTGTCCGAGGCCCTCGACGCAGGCGACGGCGAGCGCGCCTACGAGGCCATGCACGCAGTCCTCGACGGGGTGTGGGCCGAACTCGAACGCGTACTCGTCGACGGCGGCATCGCCTGTGTCAACGTCGGCGACGCGACCCGGACGGTCGGCGACAGTTTCCGCGTCTATCCCAATCACGCCCGCGTCCTCTCGGCGTTCGCGTCGCTCGGCTTCGACCCGCTTCCGGACGTACTCTGGCGCAAGCCCACGAACAGCGCGGCGAAGTTCATGGGTTCGGGGATGGTCCCGCCCAACGCCTACGTCACCCTCGAACACGAGTACGTGCTCGTCTTTCGCAACGGCGGCGACTCGCGCTCGTTCGAGCCCGGCGCCGACCGGCGCTACGAGGCCGCCTACTTCTGGGAGGAGCGCAACCGCTGGTTCTCGGACGTCTGGACCGACGTGAACGGCGACCTGCAGGCGCTCGACCACGGCGACCTGCGCGAGCGTTCGGCCGCCTACCCCTTCGAGATCCCCTACCGCCTGATCAACATGTACTCGGCCTACGGCGACACCGTCCTCGACCCGTTCTGGGGCACCGGCACGACGTCGCTGGCCGCGATGGTCGCCGGCCGCGACTCCGTGGGCGTCGAGCGCCAGTCCGAGTTCGTCGACGTCTTCGCCGACCAGGTCGCGGGGGTGCCCGCCCTCTCCGAGTCGGTCGCGCGACGCCGTCTGGACCGCCACCGCGAGTTCGTCGCCGAGTGCGCGGCCGACGGCGACGAACTGGCCTACGATGCCACGCACTACGCCTTCCCCGTTCGCACCAAACAGGAGCGCGACATCCGCCTCTACGCGGTGGAAGACGTCGAGTCGACCGACGACGGGTATCGCACGGTCCACCGACCGGTGAGGGACTGCGAATTAATGTAAAATATTTTATATAGTCTCGGGCGGATTCGAACCGCCGTCAGCGGCTCCAAAGGCCGCTATGATTGGCCACTACACCACGAGACTACAGTTTACGATCCAGTCTATGTTCCACGAGCGAATTATACTTTCTTCTTAGCTCCGTCTCGGGAGCCTCGTCGAACCACAGCCAGTAGACCTCGTCGTTCACTGGGTCGTATATAGCAAATGCGTCTACCTGGTCGGAAGTGTATCTGACGCTTTCGTACTCTGTCTGTCCCCTGTGAACAGACCCCATCATATTGACACGCAATGTCCGTTCACGACTGTCCTCGAATCCGCGTTTGATCTGGGTTCTCACCATGTCGCCGTCGATGTCCGCGACGATGTCGTAGTGACAGGGAATCTCCGGTTGTGAAACGTTGTACCCCGCCCGGATCAGTCGAGTCGAGACGATATTCTCTGCAACGGCACCGGCCCGGTTCGCGGAGGTCGGACTTCCGTCGTCCATACGACCGGTGGTAGCGCGTTCCGGTATAAACGTACTAACCGACGAGAGCCAGCTCGACCACGAGGCGAGCCGTTCCGCATCCGGCGGGCTCCGGCCATATCATGTCATGAGACAACATGATGCGCACAACGAACAGTTATAATACTGACCGCTTCGACGGATCCGGTCAGACAGCCGACACAGGGGAATCGGGTGGAGACCGACGGCAGTCATCGACGGGTCACGAATGTCGACGGCAACTGACACTGACGGTGAGGGATCGGAGAACCCGCTCGTGGGCCTGCTGTGGCCCTACGTTCGGCCGCGGGCCGGATACTACGGTGCGGGACTGGGCACGATGTTGCTCGCGCGGGTGCCACAGCGCGCGCCGGAGGTGCTGATCGGCGTCGCGCTCGACGCCGTCCTGTATCCCGGCGGGACGTACACGCTCCCGCTGGTTCCACAGGGGGTGATACCCGAGGGACGGGTGGCGCAGTTGTGGTTCACGGTCGCGCTCCTGGCGGGGGCTGTCGTGCTGGCAAATCTCCTCGACTGGGCATCGGCGTGGTTGACCCAGCGGGCCGTCCTGGAATCGGGACACGACCTCATGACCGACATCTACGAGGCCACGACCGCGCTCGGGATGGACTACTTCGACGACCGGGGAACCGGGGACCTGACCAGCGTCGTCTTCGACGAGAGTATCAACGCGCTCGGCATCGTCGGCGCGGTCAAACAGGGCGTCTCCCACGTGGCTCGCGTCGTCGTCACGTTCGCGTTCATGGCGCTGTTGCACTGGCAACTCGCGCTCGCAGTGCTCGTCATCCCCCTCTTGATCGGCGTGGCGAGCAGGCTCTACGCCCGCGCGCTGGAGCCACGCTACGAGCGCGTCCGCGAGAACGTCGGCGCCATCAATTCGAGCGTCGAGGACGCGCTGTCGGGGATCCGGACGGTGAAAGCCTTCGGCGGCGAACCGCGCGAGCGCGAGCGCGTCGGCGAGAGTTCGCGAGCGTTCCGACAGTCGAAGTGGGAGACGATCCGGCTGAAAGTGGGGTTCGACATCTCGACGTGGGGGACCAACTCCGCGGGGACGATTGCCCTGTTCCTGCTGGGCGGCTACTGGGTACTGCGAGGGCCGCCGCTCTTTTTCTCAGGCCCCCTCACCGCCGGGACGCTCCTGACGTTCATGCTCTACACGACCAACCTGTTCGGTCCCGTCAAGGAGGTGCTCGTCGAGACCATCGACAGCTACGAGGACTCGCTGGCCTCGGCGAAGCGCGTCCGCGAGGTGCGTGACCACCCCGACGCGACCGAGCGAAACGACGGACCGGACATCAGTGTCACCGACGGCGTCGTCACCTTCGAGGACGTCTCGTTCACCTACGAGAGCGCCGACGAACCGGCAATCTCGGGCGTCTCCTTCGAGACGAAACCAGGGGAACTCGTCGGCGTGGTCGGGTCGACCGGAGCCGGGAAATCGACGCTGTTGAAACTGCTGCTCCGATTCTACGACCCGGACTCGGGGACCATCGAGGTCGACGGGCAGGACGTGACGACGGTGAACCGCCGGAGTCTCCGCGACGCGGTCGGTTACGTCAGCCAGGACCCGGTCCTGTTCAACGACTCCGTCCGGGAGAACGTCGCCTACGCCGACCCCGACCCGGACGAGGAGGCCGTCGAAGCGGCGGCGAAACTCGCGGGCGCTCACGAGTTCGTCACCGACCTCCCGGAGGGGTACGACACGACCGTCGGCGAGCGCGGGGTGAAACTGTCGGGCGGGCAGCGCCAGCGGGTCGCCATCGCGCGAGCGCTCTACCGGGACCCCGCAATTCTGGTCCTCGACGAGGCGACCAGCCACGTCGACAACGAGACGGAACTGCGCATCCAGGAGAGCCTGGCGTCGATGGCGGGCGAGCGGACGACGTTCGCCATCGCGCATCGGCTCTCGACGGTCAGGAACGCCGACCGGATCCTCGTCGTCGACGACGGCGAACTCGTCGCGGAGGGGGCCCACGATGACCTGCTGGAGCGCGACGGCGTCTACGCAGACCTCTGGCGCGTACAGGTCGGCGACCTCGATTCCGTCTCCGAGGCGTTCCTCGACCGCGTGGCGGACGAGGCGCGGGCCGACGGCGGTCGGGCCGCCGGCGCGGACGCAAGGGAGGTGGACCGATGAGCGACGAGACACTCGCCGACGAGGCCGACGTGGAGTGGCCGCTCCTGCACGTGCTCCGCCGCGGTGCGCGACCCCATCTCGCCTACTTCTACGCGGGGCTGGCGGCGGCGATCCTCTCCGGCATCCTCGGGAACGTGACGACGCTGTTCATCGGCACGGCGTTCGACGTGGTGTTCAGCGACGCCGACATCTGGCTGCCGGTCGTCGACGCCTGGGCGCCCGAGTCGAAACTGGGTCGGCTCTGGTTCATCGGCGGGCTGTGGGTCGCCGTCGCGGTACTCGGACTGACCGCGGCGTTCGGCAAGGAGTGGTGTTTCAACCGCTTCGGCCAGCGGACGCTCGACGACGTGCGCGTCCAGACGTTCGACGCCGCCCAGCGCCAGGATCTGGCCTTCTTCGACCGCTACGAGACGGGCAACCTGATGACAGTCCTCAACAGCGACGTCAACAGCCTGGAGTCGTCGCTCTCGGGGAGCATCCACTGGAGCGTGCTGGGCGCGGCCAACATTGGCAGCGCGCTCCTCTTTATGACGCTGCTGAACTGGCAACTGACGCTCCTCGTGCTGGTCGCGGTTCCCGTGTTCGTCGGTATCAACTACTACTTTTCGACGGTCCTCGAACGACTGTTCGACCCGATGCGACAGGCTGCGGGCGCGCTCAACGGCCGCATCGAGACGAGCCTCGCCGGCATCGAGGTGATCAAGGCCCACAGTGCCGAGGCGTTCGAGCGGACTCGCCTGCGCGAGGCGTCTCGCGAGTTCGTCGACAAGCGGTGGGCCGGCTCGCGCGTGGCCATGCGACAGGACCCCGTCGTCAGCGGCGTCACCGGCGTGACGATGGCCGCCGTGTTGCTCGTCGGCGGTCTCTGGGTCGTCGAGGGCGCGCCCTGGCTGTTCACCGGCGCGCTCACCGCGGGACAACTCATCTCCTTCGTGTACTACCTGCGCGGGCTCGAAGGGCCCATCGGCAACATCTCCGGGCTCGTGAACATGTACAAGCGCGCCAAAGCCTCCGCAAAGCGCATCGTCGGCGTCCGGAAGGCCGACCGCAAGCGGGCGGACGACCCGGACGCCGAGCGCCTGGACGCCGTCGACGGCCGCGTCGAGTACGAGGACGTGACGTTCTCCTACCCCGGGAGCGACGAGCGGGTGGTCGACGGTGTGAATTTCACCGTGGAACCCGGCGAGACGGTCGGCGTCGTCGGATCGACGGGAGCGGGGAAATCGACCCTTCTCAAACTCCCGCCGCGCTTCTACGACCCCGATTCGGGGACCGTCCGCGTCGACGGCCGAGACGTGTCCGAGGTAGATGTCGACAGCCTGCGGTCGGCCATCGGCTACGTCGACCAGGACCCGTTCCTCTTCGACGGCACCGTCCGGGAGAACATCGCCTACGGTCTCCGCGGAGCCGCCACCGAGGACGACTCACGGCGCGAAGCGGTCGAAGCCGCCGCCCGCGAGGCCGGCGCGCACGGATTCGTCGCGGACCTGCCCGACGGCTACGACACCGAGGTCGGTCAGCGCGGCGTGAAGCTCTCGGGCGGCCAGCGCCAGCGGATCGCACTCGCCCGTGCGCTCGTCGGCGACCCCGAGATTCTCGTCCTCGACGAGGCGACCAGCCACGTCGACAACGAGACCGAGGTGCTGATCCAGCGCAATCTCCGGCGGCTGACCGCCGACCGGACGACGTTCGTCATCGCCCACCGGCTCTCCACGGTCAGAAACGCCGACGACATCCTCGTGCTGGACGACGGCGACCTCGTCGAACGCGGCGGCCACGAGACGCTCCTCGAACGAGAGGGCACCTACGCGAACCTCTGGCACGTCCAGGTCGGCGAGATAGAGAAGCTGCCCGACGAGTTCGTCGAGCGCGTGACCGCCGACGATTGACGGCGGGAGTTCGAACGCCGCCGCGGAAAGGCCTCAGTCGTCGGCGGCGGCCGGCACTTCCAGCAGGGCACAGACGTCGTCTTCGGCGTCGAAACAGTCCGGGCACTGCGGTTCGCGGTCGATGATCGTGTCGAGGCGGTCGGCCACCGTCTCGTCGATGACGCTCTCTAGCTGGCGGGCCTCGGCGCGGAACTCCTCGACTTCGAGCACTTCGACGAGGAAGCGCTCGATGATGCAGTAGTTCTGGAGCGCCTCGCTCGCGCGGACGATGCCCTCGTCGGTGAGGGTGACGCCCTTGTACTTCTCGTGTTCGGCGAGGCCCTGGTCTTCGAGCTTGCCGATCATCTCGTTGGCGCTTGCGGGACTGACCTCAAGCATGTCGGCGATGGCGCCGGTCGAGGCCGGACCGTTTTCTGTCTCCTGTACCAGGTAGATGGCTTTCAGGTACTGGTCTGCGGTGTTCACGCTGGTCCCCCCGTTCGGTCGCTGATGTGTTGGGTCGTCATCGGTTGGCCTCCATGAGTTTCGTGACTTCCTCGACGCCGTCGGCTTCTTCCTCGCGGATGGCGCGCAGCGTCTCGAGGACGCGCTCGCGGTCGACGCCGAAGTCCACGTCCGAGGCCTCGACGGCCTCGATGAGGTCGTCGTAGAACTTGTAGGCGGTCTCCTCGTTGCAGAGCTGGTCGTAGAGGACGCCGTCGAAGTCGCGGTCGACCTCGTACTGGGCCTCGACGAGCGTCTCGATCTCCTCGAACGGAACCGTCTCGGCGTCGAGTTCGTCGATGAGTTCCTCCAGGCGGGCGCGGTGGTCGGCCGACTCCGCGGAGGCGTCGGTGAGCATCTCGCGGACGTCCGCGTCGAGGTCCGCCTCGGAGAGCTCGGCGTGTTTCGCGGCGCGGGCCTCGACGACTTCCTCCAGCACGACGCCGATCTGCAGGAGCCGGGCCAGCTGGTGGTCCGACCCGACGGGGACGGTGAGGCTCACGCTCGCCCCCCGCGTTCGGCGCTCCTGACTCGATTCATGGCCGACCCTCGGGCAGGCGGGGACGTAAGTCCTTCCCTCGGCCGCTCGCCCGCGGATTCGACGCGCCGGGAGTGACCGACCGCTCACCTCCGCTGTCGGGGCTCACTCGGGACCGGAATTCCCCTGGCGGTCGCCGCGCTTGCCCCCGTCGCGACCGCTGCGCCACCGCAGGACGAGCACGTAGGCGATGACGAGCGCGAAGCCGGCGCCGATACCCAGCGCCGAGTCGACGAGGAGGTGGTACTGGCTCGCGTGGGCCGAATGGCCCACGGCGAAAGCGAGGGCAGTGGCCACCAGTACGGCCGTGTCCATGCGTTACGATACGGAAGGTCCGTGTGCGTATTTAAACCGGTCGGGCGTTTTCGGTCGACGGGAATCGGCGACCGGTTCCTGCCGAGGCCGGCGCGGCGGACGCGACTGCCGTACCGAGACGGACGCGACTGCCGTACCGAGACGGACGCGACTGCCGTACCGAGACGGACGCGACTGCCGTATCGAAACGGACGCGACTGCCGTACCGAGACGGACGCGACGGCTGGGTCGGCGGATGGGGGCGGCCGGAACCCGCTCCGCCGACCAGCGCGCACTCGTTCACGCGTCCGGGACGTTCGAGATCTCCGCCAGAGACCGGCGGAACGCGTTGAGCTGCTCCACCTCGTCCCGGAGCGTCTGCAGTTCGCGACGCACGGCCGCCAGGTCCTCGGAGAACCCCGCCATCTCGTCTCTGACGGAACTGACGCTCTCTCTGAGGTCCTGCTGGTCGGTCTCGAACCGGTCGAACCGCTTCTGGACCTCCTCGAGTTCGTCCCGAAGATCCGCGAGTTCGGTCGTATGCTCGCCCACGGTGTCGTCCAGCTGGGTGACCTCGCTGTCGACCCGTTCCACCTCGCCGTCGACCCGTTCCACCTCGCCGTCGACCGAGTCGACTCGCTGGCTGACCTGGGTTACTTCGTCGTCGACCCGACCCACCCGCTGTTCGATCTGGTCCACGTCGCCGTCGACTTCGCCGAGTCGCTCGTCTAACTCCGCGACCTCGCTCCCGACTTCGTCGAGTTCCCCGCCGATCCGACCCACGTCGTCGACGATCTGGCCCAGGTCGTCCGCGACGTCGCCGACCTCCGTCTCGACGGCGTCGATCGCCTCTTCTACCCCATCCACGTCCGTCTGCACGCCCGAGACGCGGTCGTCCACCTGGCTCACCTCGTCGGCGACGTCGTCGACCCTCCCGTCGAGACGACCGGTCTCGTCATCGATGCGTTCGTCCAGTCGACCGGTCTCTTCGTCGACGCTTTCGTCCAGCCGAGCGATCTCGTCGTCGACAGCTTCCAGGTCGGTCTCGACGCCGTCTACGGCCCTGCGAAGGTTCCGAGTGTCAGCGACGTGGGCGTCCCGCACTGAATCGACGTGATCGGCCAGCGCGGCGAGTCGGTCGTCGATGTCGTCGAGTTCGGCCTCCAGCCGATCGATCACTTCCGAACCGGTCCCGTGCTCGTCGATGATCCCCTCCAGCGCCGTCGCGTAGGCGGTAAACTCCTCGACCCTGGCGCTCAGTCGGTCCAGACGCACTTCGGTGCTACGCGGCAGGCCCGAGTTCTCTCGGTCCGGTCCGGCGTCGGTCACCGACCGCGAGGAGTCGGTCTCGCTTTTGGAACCGTGTTCGCGCGCCCGGTCCGACGTTTCGACGGTGGGCGCGTCGTCGGGATCGGTCGGCTTCTCGGGCGACTCCGCCGCGTCGTCGGTACCAGTCGGTACTGGCTCTCCGTCCTCGTCCGCGTCTCCTGCTCGTTCGTCCGCAGTGCCGGCCTCAGCCCTCGCATCCTCCACGTCGGGCGGGTCCGCGTCCGGGCCCTCTACACCGGGCGGTTTCGCGTTCCCGTCGGGCGGTTCGGACCCATCGGTCGCGGCGACCGCCCCGCCCTCGGGCCCGACCCTGCCGAACACCTCTTGCACCCGGTCGAGCAATCTCGGTTCGACGGGGCCGTCCGATGCGACGTCGAGCAGCGGTCCCGACTCGCCGGCCGAGCGGTCCGGGTCGGCCGCGGCGACGCTCTGTATCGTCGGCGGGTTCCACCGGGCTTCGGTGACCCGGTCGGTCGGGAGAATCCCGTACTTGACCGTCACCGGTTCGTCTTCGACCCGCTGTTTGACGGACACGCGATCGGCGCAGGCCTCACCCACGTCGGGCGTTTCTCCCGGTTTGAACGCGATATCGTCGACCCCGACTCCGCGCGGCACGCGGTCGACGACGTGGACGTCGACGGGTCCGTCTCGTTCGGACCTGATCTCGAGCGACCCCGCGATACCGGCCGGCTTGCAGGTGAGCGTTCGCTCGACTTCCACCCCATCCGCCGTCGCCGTCGCAGCGTCTTCGAACGGGTATCCACCCTTCATTGTTCCACGTACTAGTTGGCTAGTTCACATACAAGAAACTGGTGAGCGTCGGAACGCTATTACACGCGTCGAGCGAGTTTCTGGTTACTAACTTTGTATTAATTACACTATTACAGCACATACGGCCAGTTTCGAGGGATTTCCGACCGGCAGCGGAGAGCGTCTCTGTGCTCGCGACCGGTCACTCGAACCGCGCGTCACCCGCCGAACGTTCGTGAAGTGCCTCGACGATAAAATATCGTGAATAATCGTGAATATTTCGCGGAGTTCACCGATCGGTGAACGAGACGGTACCGGGTGAAGCGCTGGTGGAGACGGGCGACACAGACTGCAAAGGAACGGGGCGCTCAGTGTCGGGTCGTGAACGGACCGGAACGACCGACCGGCCGCGGGGTCGCGGGAGTCGGACCGTTACTCCCGCAGGCGCGCGGCGACGAGTTCGGCGACGTCGTCGCGGAGTTCGTCGACGGCGACCTCTTCGAGGACGGGCACGAAGAAGCCCTCGACGAGCATGTTCTTCGCGCGCTCCTCGTCGACGCCGCGGGAGGTCATGTAGAACAGGTCCTGGGCGTCGACCTGTCCGACCGTCGCGGAGTGGGAGGCTTCGGTGTCGTGGTTGTTGATGATGAGCTTCGGGGAGGCGTCGGCCTCGCTGTCCTCCGAGAGCATCAGCGTGTTCTCGCGCTGGTAGGAGCTGGTCGACCACGCGTCGCGGCCGACGTCCTGGACGCCCTCGTACACCGAGCGGGCCTCGTCGTCGAGGACGCCGCGGGTCACGAGGTCGGCCGTGGTGTTCTCGGCCTCGTGCCAGACGCGGCTGTTGATGTCGAAGTGCTGGTCGTCGTGGCCGAAGAAGGCCCCGACGATCTGGCTCTCCGAGCCCTCGCCGAGCAGGCGCGTCTCGACGCTGGACTTGGTGAGGCGCGAGCCGATGTTGCCCTCGATCCAGTCGACCGAGCCGTACGTGTCGGCGTGCCCGCGCTTGACCGAGAAGTTGTAGGTGTCCTCGGCGAGGTTCTGGAGCGCGCCGTACTGGACGCTCGCGTTCTCGCCAGCGACGACTTCGACGACGCCCGAGTAGTACTGGTCGCCCTCGACCGATTCGCCGGTGCTCTGGCGTTCGAGGATGGTGGCCGAGGCGGACTCCTCGGCGACGACGAGCGTGTAGTTGAACAGCGAGCGGCTGTTCATCGTCGTCCGGATCTTCACGTCCTCGGCGGCGACGCCCTCGGGGATGTAGACGAGCGTCCCGGCCGAAAAGAGGGCCGTCGACAGCGCCGTCAGGAAGTCCCGCTGGGGATCGACGACGCTGCCGAAGTGCTCCTCGATCAGGTCGCCGTGCTCGGCGAGCGCTTCGTCCCACGCCAGCACGTCGGCGCCCTCGGCCTCGACGCGGTCTTTCTCCTGGGCCCACTCGAGCGGGTCCACGAGCGACTCGTAGTCGAGGTCGGTGAGGTTCGTCCAGTGGCGCGGGCCGGGCGTCGTGATGACGTCCGGCATGTCGAGGTCGTCGAGCGCCGCGAGGGCGTCCTTGCGGGTCTCGAGCAGCCACTCGGGCTCGTCGAGGTCCGCGCTGATCTGCTCTACTTGCTTCTCCGTGAGGTTCGCGTGTACCTGCGTACTCATGATAACACCGGGGGTTACCCGAGCGAGCCCTCCATCTCCAGTTCGATCAGGCGGTTGAGCTCGACCGCGTACTCGATGGGCAGTTCCTCGGTGATCGGCTCGATGAAGCCCGCGACGATCATCTGCTTGGCGTCGTCGTCGTCCAGTCCGCGGGACTGGAGGTAGAAGACGTCCTCGTCGCCGATCTTGCCGACCGTGGCCTCGTGGGCCACGTCGACCTTGTTCTCCTGGATCTCCATGTACGGCATCGTGTCCGACGTGGACTCGTTGTCGAACATCAGCGCGTCACACTCGACGGACGTGGAGGCGTTCTCCGCGCCGTCGGCCATGTGGACCAGGCCGCGGTAGTTCGTGCGGCCGCCGTCCTTGGCGATGGACTTCGACTCGATGGTCGACTTCGTGTCGGGCGCGTTGTGGTACACCTTCGCGCCGGTGTCGATGTCCTGACCTTCGCCGGCCATGGCGATGGTGATGTGGTTGTCGGTCGCGCCGGGGCCTTTGAGGATGGTGCTCGGGTAGAGCATCGTGGCCTTCGAGCCCATCGAGCCCGAGACCCACTCCATCGTCCCATCGGCCTCGCAGATGGCGCGCTTGGTGTTGAGGTTGTAGGTGTTCTTCGACCAGTTCTGGACCGTCGAGTACTGGACGTGCGCGTTCTCCCTGACGAAGACCTCGACGCCCCCGGAGTGGAGGTTGAACGCGGAGTACTTTGGCGCGGAACAGCCCTCGATGTAGTGGACCTCCGAGCCCTCCTCGGCGATGATGAGCGTGTGCTCGAACTGGCCCATCCCCTCGGAGTTCATCCGGAAGTACGCCTGCACGGGCATGTCGACCGTCGTGTCCTCGGGGACGTAGACGAACGACCCACCCGACCAGATGGCGCCGTGGAGCGCGGCGAACTTGTTGTCGCTCGGCGGGACGCACTTCGTCATGAAGTGCTCTTTGACGATCTCCTCGTGCTCCTGGACTGCCTTGTCCATGTCGCAGAAGATGACGCCTTTCTCCTCCCAGCGCTCCTGCATGTTCTGGTAGACGATCTCCGACTCGTACTGGGCGCCGACGCCCGAGAGGGCGTTCTTCTCGGCCTCGGGGATGCCCAGCTTGTCGAAGGTGTCCTGGATCTCCTCGGGGAGGTCCTCCCAGTCCTCGGCGCCGCCGCGCGTCTCGATGTCGGGTCGGATGTACGGGACGATCTCGTCGATGTCGACCTCGGAGAGGTCGGGCTGGCCCGGCCAGTCCGTCGGCATCGGCATCTCCTGGAACTGGCGCAGGGCGCGCAGTCGGCGCTCCAGCATCCACTCGGGTTCGTCCTTGTCCTCGGAGATCAGGCGAACGGTCTCCTCGGTGAGGCCCTTCTCGGTCTCGAAGGCCGACGACTCCTCTTTCTTGAACTCGAAGCGAGCCTCCGTGTCCGTCTCCTTGAGGTGGTCTTGGTCTGAGCTCATTGGTTAGTGTGTCCTTTGGGTTGTAGCGTTATCAGGCTGTGCACGTCAGGCCGCCTCGTAGACTTCCTCGCGGACCCAGTCGTACCCCTCGTCCTCGAGGGTCTCGGCCAGTTCCGCGCCGCCCGACTTCGCGATCTGGCCGTCGATCATCACGTGGACGTGGTCCGGCTCGACGTAGTCGAGGATCCGCTGGTAGTGGGTGATCTGCAGGATGCCCGCGCCCTGCTCGTCACGGAGCGCGTTGATGCCGTGGGAGACGTCCTGCAGGCGGTCGATGTCCAGCCCGGAGTCGATCTCGTCGAGCACGGCGATCGACGGCTCGAGGATAGCGGCCTGGAGGACCTCGTTCTGTTTTTTCTCCCCGCCGGAGAAGCCCGCGTTGAGATAGCGGTTGGCGAACTTCTCGTCCATGTCCAACTGCTCCATTTTCTCCTGGAGGAGCTGCTGGAACTCGGCGACCCCGACCTCGCCCTCGTCGGCCGGGCCTTCCATCGGCGAGGTGTCGTAGCCCTCGTCTTCCTCCTCGGCCTCGGCCTCGGCTTCCTCGTCGTCCTCGAAGAGCTCTTCGCGCTCCTCGAGCTTGGCGTTGAGCGCCGTCCGGAGGAAGTTCACCATCGTGACGCCCTCGATCTCTGCGGGGTACTGGAAGCCCAGGAAGATCCCGAGAGCGGCGCGCTCGTTCGGTTCGAGGTCCAGCAGGTCCCACGTCTGCAGGTCCGCGGGCACGTCGATACCCTCGAACTCGTCGGGTTCGATGTGGAGACGGACGTCGCCGCCGGTCACCTCGTAGGCGGGGTGGCCCGCGATGACCTTCGCCAGTGTGGATTTCCCGCTGCCGTTGGGGCCCATCAGTGCGTGAATCTCGCCCGACTTGACCTCGAGGTTCACGCCCTCGAGGATCTGCTCGCCGCCGTCCTCTGCGACTTTCGCCTGCAGGTTGTCTATTTCGAGTACTGCCATATGTTTCGGTCGTCCTAAAACAGGGCCGTAACACTGATAATTGTTTCGGGTTTCCACGACGCCATTTTGTAAAACGGAAAGCGAATTTTCGAGATTGACAATCGTTCGGCTCACTGTCGTCCGTACGGAGCCCGCCCGAGTCTACATGAAGCTACCGAGTCCGGTCTGTTCCTGCCCGCTTTTGACCTCTTCCCAGGAGACGTCGAGCGCTTCGAGAATGCGCGCGATGGGACCTTTCAGCGTCTTGTCGAGCATCTTGTCCCAGTCGACCTCGAACTCTTCGGGGATCTGGTCCTCGTACTCGAAGCAGATCACGTCGGGGTCGCGCTTGAACTCGCCGTACAGAACGTCCTCGGCCGGGTCCAGATCCATCTCCTCCTCGACCCGCCGGAAGAAGGAGGGGTGGACCTTCTTCAGATACAGGCGCTTGGGCTTCGAGCCGTTGCCGAAGTTCGTTCCCAGCAGGAGATTGGCGTATTTGGCGCCGCGGACCTGCGCGGTGTCGGTGTCGTAGTTGTCCAGTTTCTTCCCGATACCGCCCGGGATGCCGATGTCTTCGAGCGCGACCGCTCCCTCCTCGTCGAAGTCCTCGATGACGCCGTGGACGTAGTCTTTGACCGTCTCGATGTCTACCCCGTGGACGATCATCTCGATGACCTCGAGCTGGACTTCCTTCGTGATCGGTGCGATGTCCGACCGCTGGTACTCGAAGCCCGTGATGTCGATGTCGTCGACGTCTTTGCCCTCCTTCCAGACGATGTGACCCGCGTAGCGTTTCTTCTTGCCCGCCTGGAAGAAGCGCCGATAGAGCTTCTCGAACTCGATCTGGAAGCGGTGCTCGTCGGCGTCGAGTTCCTCGCGCGCGAACTCGTCGTAGGAGCCGTTGATCCGCTCTTCGAGTTCGAACGACCGCTCGATGACCTCGCCGGTCGAATTATCCCCAGATAGACTTATCATAACGCTGTCGGTATCCCCGTACACCACGTCGTAGCCGAACTCGCTGACGATCTCCTGGGTGTAGTTGATGACCTCGCGGCCTGTCGCGGTGACCGCCGCCGCGCTGTCCTTGTCGTAGAGGCGGAAGCGATCCCAGCCCGACACGCCGTAGAGCGACTGGCCGACGAACTGGAATTTGCCGTTGCGGCCGGCCAGGAGCGTGTGATTGTCCTCGACCGTGACGCAGTAGACGCCGTTTTCGGCACTGCTCCGGGAGGCGCTTCGGTTCATCCGGAGCGTGTTCTTCGAGTCTTCCGTCACGTAGATCCGCCAGACGCCGCTGTCCTCGCGGTAGTTCGTAGTCAGGCCCAGGTGGGCGCACAGCCGGAGGACGTCGTCGCGCAACTCGTCGCTCGCCGTGGAATAGCGCCACGAGTTCGTCTGGCGGTCGCCGTCACCATCGATGAGCGTCTCGAGGAAGCGTCGCTTCTGATCGCGCGACGCGTCGAAGACGAACTCGGGGATCCGCTTCGCGAAACTGTCGTCGCCACACTCGCGTTCGAGGTATCGGCCGAGCAGTCGCGAGGTGAACTGGTAGGACTGGTCGTCGGCGTAGTAGTCAAATCCCATCCGGTCCAGCAGTGAACCGATGGCCGCGTGGTCGCTCTCGGTAACGGTCTCGGCCGCGCCGCCGTCGCCCGCGACCGGCGCGTCCTGTGCGATTTTGACGGTCGTTGCAGACCCGCGGAGTTTGTCGCCGAACTGTTTGTCATCGGACGTGTAGACGTTACCCTCGGTGACGTACCACGCGAGCAGTTCGAGGAAGTCGTCGCCGTCGTAGCTCCGCGGAATCCACTTCCGGTTCGCCTCGGCGTGGACGAAACACTGCTGCGCGACCTCGTCGATGTACTCGCGGTGTTCCTCGAACTCGTCGGCTTCGAAGACGTACCCCTCCTTCCCGACGTCTTTTTTCTTCACTTTGTCGGGATAGTACCCGATCTCTGCGGCGAAGGTGTGCCCGTGAACCTCCGGCCTGACCCAGACCTGATAGTCGTCGAGGCGTTCGGTCAGGTCGATCTCGTCGATCCGGTCGCCCTCGGGGCCGTCCCAGTCGTGCGGGAGCTGATAGTTCGTCCCCCGTTCGAGGTCGCCGGCCTCGACGAAGCGATAGTCGTCCTCGCCCCACGAGATGCCGTTCGTCTCGTCTTTCCTGACGAGCATTCGGTGGTTCGGCGTCACGCTGAAGTCGATCTTGCCGGTCTCGATGTCGACGAGTTCGCCCTCGTAGTCGGGATATGCCTGCGTCTCGACGACCGGCTTGACCTCCATCCGCATCGTCTCCGGGTCGAGCGAGTAAACCTCATCCCCTAGGTCAAGGTCGCGGATCCCGCGGATCCCGTCCGGCGTCAGTACGTCGGTATCCGGCGTGAAGCAGTTCATCACTACCTTGACCGACGCCTGCTGTCTGTCGTAGCGCTCGTAGTCTTCCGTATCGGGTTGATGCGAGTTCCGCAGTTCTTTCTTCTCTTCGCGTTCTGTCAGGAGTTCGTCGATCATCTCCCGCATCATGCCCGCGGGTTCGGTGCGGAAGTGCTGGCCGGTGGGCGTCCGATACGTATCGCCGTCGTACTCGTCGGGGTCGACCTTGGTCTCGGGGGAGGCGTTGGTCGTCCACATACACATCGGGTACAGCGATTTGAGGTCGAGCACACTGACGTTTTCGCGGACGCCGGTGATCGGTTCGAAGACGGCGCCGCCCTCGAACTCCTCGCCGGACTCGACGGTGCCCTTCGAGGGGAGCGCGAAGTCGCCGTGGGCCTTGTGCAGGACGTACATGTCGACGGCGTCGCCGGCGGTGGGGGCGTCTTCGAGTTTGCAGCCGACGAAGGAGGCGATCTCGCGGAAGAAGGCCACGATGTCCTGTTTCCGGTCGAGTTCGACGCACAGCTCCACGTCCCGGAGGTTGTACTCCAGCAGGCGCTCTGGGTCGTCCTCCCAGAGGTCGCCGATGTCGCCGGGGTAGCGCTCCTTCCCGACGCCGAGTTCGACCTCGCCGACGGCGTCGAGCCTGTAGGATTCGAGTTCGGAGAACTGCGTCGCCTTGTACGCCCGCAGGAGGTCGAAGACGACTCGCCCCTTGATATCCGGGCCGTTCCAGTCCGAGCGCCAGACCTCGTTCACGCGCGAGAGTCGATCGATATCGAGGTTGTGGTCGTGGTGGGGACCCTGCAACTCCTCCATCCGGTCAAGCAGGTAGGGAGCGTCGAAGTCGTCGCAGTTGTGGACGAGACAGTCTTCGGCGACGAAATTGTGCGTCGTCGTCTCGATATCGTACGTCGTTTCGGTTCCAGCGGTCGCAACGTCCGTCACTTCGACGAACACGTACTCGTTCCAGTCGTCAAGATCCGTGTCGTGACGCTTGAGATTGATACCTCGACGGTGTTTGTCTCGACCGATCCGTCGCTCGTCGCTCCCTCGTTCGGCCTCGAACAGAGCGAAGGGGATGTTCTCCGTTCGGCCGCTTTTCCCGCCTTCCAGCTCGGCGATCCGGGACGATTTCTCCGAGTGACTCATGTACGGGAGCACTAGCTCTCTGAGTGATTCGAGATCGCGTTCCGTGCTCGGTACTCGAACAATGTGCTCTCGCTGCTCCGCGTATATCCCGAGTCGCCGGAAAAGCTTCACGTACCAGCGACCGATAGAGCGATTCTCCGCAGCGACGGTCACGGACGACGAAACGTTGCCGTCACCGTCGATCGCTCCGGCGAGGAAATTCCCGATATACCGCTCGGGCATTTCGTAGACGGTGGAGAGATCGACGTCACCGTCGTTTTTGTCTCCGAACGGGATCCCGAGTCCGTTGAATGCGTACATACTGGCGTAGTCCAGAACGTTCTGTTTGTAGCACCCTTTCCCATCCGGCTCGAGATGCGACTCGCCTGGGAACTGGTCGTGCAACTCCTCGCGGGTGTTGTAGAAGCGGATCCCGTCGTTCTGTGACATCGATCCATCCGTGAGAACGAGACCTGCGAGGTACATCTCGTGTTCGTCGAGTTCTCGATCGAGAGGTACCCTCGTTCGACGGTATTCTCGGCCTCCGTCAGGGACGGGGACCTCGTACTCTTCGGACGCGACTCGACATCGTTCTGGCGTCCAGATATCCGTTTTCGGGTGATGGAGCGTTCCTGTCGCTACATCGAACCGATCCGCGAGATCGGTAACTGCGCCGTACGGGAGTTCCGATTTGAACTCTCTGACAACCGTATCGTCTCCGAACCTCTGAGTCTCGATCGGAACGAGCTCGCTCAGTTCCGGGACGGATTCGTCTTCGACCCGGAGTTTTCGTGGTTTGACGAGGAAGTCGCCCGACTCGATATCTCGGCCGTCTTTCCAGTCGATCGTATCGTCGTCACCGACCATGACCCGGTGTTCACCCGAAGTCCGTAGGGTAGTATCGTCGGCCAGCTCCAGTTCGAAGACCTGCTTCTCGCTTTGCCACTTGTTCGTGACTTCCGCAGTCGTCGACTGTTGGTCGCTACTCCCGACGACCGAATCGCCGACCTCCACGTCCCGGATCGCTCGGTCAGTCCCGTCTGCCATCGAGATTGAAGTGTCCGCAGGAAGGCAGTTCCAACCTGTGAAAATATCTGGATCGGTCTCGTCTTCGATGTAGTCGGCGAAGGCCGCGAGCATCGCCTCCTCCTCGTCGAAGACGCGCACGTCGGCCTCGAAGTCGTCCTCGATGGGGTCGTAGGCCTCCAGAGCGGCGGGGCCGTCGACGCCGGCGGGCGACTGGTAGAGCCAGGTGACGTACTCGTCGTCGTAGGAGTCGTGGGAGGTGAGGCAGACGATGGTCTGCTCGCCGTCCTCGGGGAAGCCGTTGCGGTCGTCGACTTCGATGTCGAACGTGTTGACCCGCGGATCCACGGTCGCGTCGACGGCTTCGACCTCCTGGTGCGGGACGCGGATGTTGCCGTCGTCGAGGCGGCGTTCGGGCACGCGCACGCCGCTTTCGATGTCCTTGTCGATGAGCAGGCGATTCGGGAAGAGGATGTCCGCCTCGTAGTGGTCGAACTCGTCGCGGATCTGCCCGACGTCGCGCGGGGTCTGGCCGAAGATCTTGACGAGGCGCTCGCCGCGGATGGACTCGTAGGGCTCGCCGTCGGCGTCGGTCTCCTCGTAGCCGGTGAGGCGGTCGTAGCTCGCGATCCGCTCGTCGTCGACGTTCTCTACGGGCGCGTAGAAGTACGGCTTGAAATCGTAGACTTCGACGTGTTCGAGGGGCGGGTGGTCTCCGTCGTCGTCACCGATCCCGGCGCTGGCTCCCCCGTCCTCGACACGGCGGCCGAAGACGTGGACGACGGGGAACTCGTCGTCGCCGCGGCCCTCGACGGTGTAGTCGACCTGCGTGACCGACAGCGTAACGGCGCCGTCGGCGTCGGGAAAGCGTACGGACTCGGCGTCGACGACGGTAGCCGCGCCGCCGCCGTTGCCGGCGACGTGTTCGGCCTCGTCGGCGGGCCGCGTGGCCTCGCCGTCGTCGCCCACGAACCCGCCCAGCTCGGTCTGTCCCATGTTGAACCTCCCTTGGCCGGCCCCGATTAAAACCCCGACGGTCGACCGGAGAGACGACGATCGGTGTCGGGTTACAGGGAGCGTCTCCGACGCTGTCGTTGTTCTCGGAGACTGCCGCCGCTCTCCGAACACCTCGCGATTCAGGCCTGGATACGGGCCGAGACGGACCTCGGGCCGAACTCGTAAAGCGGCGTACGCCGCCTGGCTTCAGATCAGGGAGGGACATCGGCCGGCGAGGCGGCGTGGTCTGTCGACGCCTCCGACGTTCGGAGCGCGAACCCGATCGCCAGGACGGCCAGGGCCTGGGCACCGCCGAGGACGAACGGCGCCCCTGTCGGGTCCCTGGGCCCGAACGTCGTGACGCGAACGATGTTCACCGCGAAGAGAACGGCCGGCAGGAGGAGAACCAGTCCGAGAGTCCGCGACTGGGGTCTGGTCCGCAGGACGGTGATAGCGACCGTCGAAAACCCCAGGATGATACCGACGAGCAGGGGGAGACTGAAGGCGGCGAACCAGGCCGGTGGCTCGCCCGTCACACCGGTGAGGTGGCCGAAATTCGCGACAGCGGTGACGGCGGCACCGACCGCCCCGACGGCGGTGAAGACGGCGCCGGCTCGACTCGACAGTGAACTCCGCTCGGAGAGCTCGGGATACAGCCCCAGCAAGCCGACAAACGCCAGCAGCCAGCCGGCGGGGCCGAACACGTCTACCGCGGGTCGCGGTGCGATGTCGGTGACCGCGTCTGCGCCCCAGAGCGCCGCGAACACGGCGAACAACCCGGCGGAAGCGAGGAAGGCGCTCGCGCGCCAGCGTTCGAGCGGTTCCCACGGAAGCGTTCCGGTTCGTGACATGACGACCGAACCAACGGCGAGCGCGACAATGACTCTAATTGGTACGAGCGTACTACAAATCGTTTGATAGGTGTGGGAACCGAGCGCCGGATGGCGGTGTGGTCACGCCTCCCCCTCGCCGTCCCCGGTCGGGTCGCGTCCGGCCGGAAACCGACCGAGCAAAGATACTATCGGGTGGGCCGGCAAGGAGAGGTATGGCAACCGACGAGGGCCCAGACGAGACGTCGGTCCTGACGCCCGAAGAGGCGTTCTCGGTGCTGGGCGACGACACGCGTCTCACGATCCTCCGGGTACTCGGAGACGCGGACGAACCGCTCGCCTTTTCGGACCTGTTCGACCGGGTGGCGTACGACGACCCCCCGAACTTCAACTACCATCTCAAGAAGCTCGTCGGCCACTTCGTCGAGAAGACGGAGCGCGGCTATCGCCTTCGACAGGCCGGGCACCGCGTCGTCGAGGCGGTGCTCTCGGGGGCAGTGACCGAGGCGCCGACCGTCGAGCGAACCCCCATTGACAGAGCGTGCCAACACTGCGGCGCCTCGTCGGTCGAGGTCGAGTACCGGGAGGAAGAGGTCGGGATATACTGCACGCAGTGCGCCGGACAGTACGGCGACGGGAGCGACGTCGGGAACCTGGACCGCCCGGCGGACACGGAGCTCATCGGTCACGTCCACCTCCCGCCAGCAGGCGTCCACGGTCGGACGCCCGCCGAAATGACCGAAGCGGCGTTCGTCTGGACCGTCGCGCAGACACAGGCGCTCCACCGGGGGGTCTGTCCGCGGTGTGCGGCCCCGGTCAGCGACTCGGTGACCGTCTGTGAGTCGCACGAACCGACCGATGGACGCTGCGACGAGTGCGACCGCCGGTACGCCGCTGTCGTCACCTCGACGTGTACGAACTGTCCGTTCGAACTCGGTGGATCGGCCATCGGGTATCTCCACACCGAGCCCGAACTGCTGGCGTTCCTGTTCGGCCACGGCTTCGACCCGTTCTCGTCCGCGTTCCCGTCGACGCTCGGCGCCGCTTCCTTTTCGGAGGAACTCCTCGGGACCGACCCCCTCGAATTCCGATTCACGTTTTCGATCGGCGATGACGTCCTCACGTTGACTGTCGACGAGGACCTGGATGTGGTCGATTCGACACCGTAGACTGTTTCGGGCAGGGAGTGGCTCTCGGCCCCGCGGGCCGCTCATCACTCGGGTGAGTCGTTTCCCGCTCGCGGGGTTCGTCTCCCGAGGACACTACCCGCCCGATCGGTACCGGCATCGACGGGTTCGCGCAACGCTTCCGTCAGTGTTGACGCAGGCGGAAAGTATTTGGTAAGTTGTAGCATACCTGCCTGCAGAGCCATGACGGACCACCCCAGTGGTCGACGGGAGGCGCAGGGACGCGAGAGCCGCGACGCCGTGGCCGTGCGGGCGGCGCCGGAGGACACCGAGGGGGTCGCCGCCACAGACGCCTACGAGGTCGACGACGGCGTGGTTCTGTTCGATATCGATAACCCGCTCGCGTGGGTCGAGGCTGACGACGTCGTCTCGCTCTCGCGGATGGCCTGAACGGTACAGGGAGGCGACAACGGCGACGGAGCGGAACCGCGATACCTTTTTGTCGGCGCCGCCAACCGGCAGTCGTGTTCGGCGAGGGCGAGAGCGAAGACGACGAGGAAGCCGACGACGGGGTCTACAACGACCTCTCGAAAGAGCCCGACGAGCTGGAGCCGTCGATCGGTCCGGACCTCCCCGAAGTCGAACTCCCCGAAATCGCCGATACGAGCAAGGAGATGCCGACGCCCGGCGAGGACATCGACCGCGACACATACAGCCTGTTCTGGCGGCTGGTGCTCGTCATCGACGTCGCGCTGTTCGCCGTCGCCGTCGGCCCGATGTTCATCTACTTCGAGAACGACTGGAGCGTCGGCCTCCCCCTCACTCTCCTCGGCCTCGCCTCCTTCGGCTACGCCGTCTCCCAGTACCGTTCCCACCAGGCCAGAAAGGCCGCCGAGCAGGAAGCGGAGGCGGGACCGACGGCCGCCGCTGGCGATGACGAGCCGACCGACGGATAGCCGACCGCAACCGCTAACCCCGTAACGTCGCAAGTCCTATCCATGCGCACGGTCCGCGACGAGGACGGGACGGTCTACATTCTCCGGACGGAGTCGAGCGAGTCGTCGCTGGTCGAAGACCCCGCGACCGGCGAGCGGCGCCACGTCCCCAACGAAGCGCTCGAACCCGTCGACGGCGAATCGCCGCTGGTGACTGCCAGCCGGGCCGTCCCCGAGGCCGTCCGAGTCGTCCTGACCGCGACCCACGACGAGCGGGCGCTCGGTCTCCTGCTTGAGATCGACGAGCGGGGACCGATCGACGTCCGCTCGCTCATGGACTACGACCTCTGTGAGAGCGACCTGCACGGCCTGCTCGCCGAGTTCCGCGCGGCCGGACTCGTCCGAGAGACCGACGTAGCTGGCAGCCGCGGCTACGAGACGACCGAACTGGCGAGCGACGGTCTCGCCGCGCTCGTCGCGGAGCCCTGATCGCCCCGGAGCCTGCACCTACTGCGCCGCGGCGGCGCCGGACTCGGACTGTCCGGACGCGAACGGCGACCCGAGCAGCGCGAGCGGAACGGCGAGTGCGACGAACAGGCCTGCGAGCGCGCCGAAGGCGGCGACGGGGCCCCACGCGCCGGCGGCCAGACCGGCGAGGACGACGAACGGGGTGCGCGCCAGTCCGAGGACCATCGAGACGGCGCTGAGAACCGTCGCGCGACCGGCGTCGCCGGTGTGGTCGTTGACGTGCGCCTCGACCATCGGACGGAGGAGATGCGCGACGCCCTGGCTGGCGTAGAAGGCCGCGACGGCCGCGACCGGGACCGCGAGCGGCGCGAGGAAGGTGACCGTGAGGACCGCTGCGACGCCGACCAGCGCGCCGCGGAGTCCGACCGCCCTCTCGACGCGGTCGGCGTAGTAGCTCAGTCCCGCACCGACCGCCGCGAAACTCGCGTACAGCGGCCCGAGACCGGTCGCCGCCGTCGCATCGACGTCCGCGACGGCGACGCTCCCGAGCGCCCCGCGAACGGTATCGAGCGCTCCGCCGACGAGCGGGAGCCCCTCGATCGCGACGTCGTCCGCGACGGCGACGGCCGCGGGCTGGATGTACTGGTTGCCGGCGCCGGCGATGGCGAACAGGAGCGCGACGAACAGGACAAAGGAGCGTAGCGGCGGCCGAGCGATCCGGTCGCGAAGCAGCGCGACGGCCTCGCGGGGTTCGGGCCCGCCGGCCCCGGTTTCGAACTGTTCGATCCGCGGGAGCGTCGCGACGACGCCCGCCCCGGCGAGCATGAGCGTTCCCGCGGCGATGAAGGGGTATCGCGGATCGGCGGTGTAGAGGATCGAGCCGAGGATCGTCGTCACGGCCGCGCTCCAGCGGGCGACGGCGTTACCTCTCCCCCGGACTCTCGTGAACTCCTCGCCGCCGACCGTCGATTCGAGCACCTCGTAGAGCCAGGCGCTCCCGGTGCCCGACGTGAGCGCCATTCCCACCCCCCAGACCACGTAGACGACCAGGTACGAACCGAACGAATCGACCGCGAGGAAGCCGAAGAGCGACGCCGCGAGCGCGACCTTGCTGGCGACGAGCGTGTCCCGTCGCCCGAGTCGGTCGGCGACGTACCCGGTCGGCACCTCCCCGCCGACGAGCAACAGCGAGTAGAGCGCGCTCAGCGCCCCGTAGGCCGCATACGAGAGGTCGCGGAGGACGAACAGCGCGAACACCGGCGCGATGAATCCCACCGCAGCCATCGCTCGGAAGAGGTAGTAGCGGCGAAGCACCGCGTCCGGGTCCGACCGGTCGACTCGCACGCCCGGAGCGTCGGTCGGTGCCCACTTGACGGTTCCCTGAACGGGATTTATGTTCTCTTTCCAACAACACCGGGAAGCGACGGCGTCGCGACAGCAGCATCCGCGGGGGCGGAAGTCGAATACCGTTCGAGCCCGTAGTGGGCGTATGGACCAGTTGGCACCGTCGAACGCTCCCACCTACGAGACGAAAGCGGAGGGGCAGTCGCTGTGGGAGCGATGCGCCGACCGGGGGCTGCCCGTCGTCGCCGTCCGGCGGGGCGAGCGCGGCTACATCGTCCGCTACGACCTCCAGCACCTCGACACCGAGCTGACCGAGCGGGCGCTGCGGGACCTGCGGTCGCACGTCCGGTCGCTGCGGTCGTACACCGTCGGGATCGACCCCCTCTCCGAGACGGAGGGCGTCGGCGGCGAGACCGGTCACGTCGCGGGAGAACTCCACGCCGACACCGAGGACGGCGCGCGACGCCTCGCCTCCCACGTCTCCGCGTTCGTCTTCGACGACGACAACCGGACCTGAACAGCAACGGCGTTTCGTCGACCGGCCAAACCTGTTGGCAGGATTCCTTTTTGAGGGTGCGAACCCATGGCACGGTATGGACATCGCTCGCCACGGACGCGGGCCGGCGGCGCAGGTGCGTGCGCTGGCCTCGCAGGTCCACCCAGTGTTCATGCTGCCGCCGCTGGCCGCGTCGCTGTTCGGCGCGATACTGGCGGGCAAACTCGACCCCGGTCTCGCGGCCGCCTCCGGACAGACGGGCGCGTTCGACCCTCTCCTGGCGGGCCTGCACGTCACCGCCGCGTTCTTCGCGCTGTACACCGCCCACGTCACCGACGGCTACGTCGACTTCTACGTCCGCGACGAGGACGACGACCACCCGCTGACCGAGCGGGGCTGTCGCCTCGCCCGCGGCGGCGCCAGTCTCGCCTTTTTCGCCTGTCTCCTGGCGGTCGGTCTCGCGGTGAACTGGTGGGCCGCTCTCCTCACTCTGCCGGGCTGGCTCATCGGTATCGCCCACGCGCCGGTCCTCGACACGAACCCCGTGACTGCGACGGCGGGCTACCCGACCGGCATCGCCATCGCACTCGTCGGCGGCTACTACGTCCAGGCGACGACCGTCTCGCCGACTGTCCTTGCGCTCGCGGGCGTCTTCCTCGTCGTCCTCTCGGGGATCAAGGTGATCGACGACGCGAAAGACTACGACTACGACCGCTCCATCGAGAAGCGAACCGCCGCCGTCGCGATGGGGCCCGACGCCGCCTACCGGGCAGCCTACGCGCTCATGGCCACCGGGATGGTCGCCGTCGTCGCACTCGCGGTCGGTCTCGACGGTGTGCCGCCGGCCGCGGCGGCCGCGCCAGTCGTCTTCGCGGCCGTCGCACTGGTCGCCCGCCGGGCCGACCCCGGGCTCGCGACGAAACTGCTCATCCGCGGCTCCTACCTCTTTCTCGCCGTGCTGGTGACCGCGGTCTGGTTTCGGCCGCTGGCCTGAGCTGACCGGCCCGCTGACCGGTCGGCCCCCCCGGCGGTGCGGTTTTCACCCGGGGCGACGAACACCGGGACATGAGCGGCGACACCGACCGACAGCCGAGCGGCGAGATGACGCTCGCGTTCACCCTCGCGGCCATCGAGCGCTTCGCCGACCCGGCGACGGTGTTCGCGGAGGCCCGCGAGTGGAGCCGCTCCGTCGGTATCGTCGCCAACGACGCCGACGCCGTCGCCGCGTTCGTCGACGAACACGGTCTCCGGCACGACTTCGACGTCGGCGAGGCCGACAAGTGGCTGGCGATGGAGCGGATCCGCGAGTCGACGGCGACGCCGCGGCACGTCTTCGTCGGCGCGTCCGTCGAGGACCGCCGCATCGCCGACCAACTCGGCTGGGAGTACCGCACGCCCGAAGAAGTCGCCGAGAAGGCCGACTGGGCGCTCGCAGGCGGAGATTCGGACGGGAAGACAGGGCTCGTCGCGCGACTCAAAGACGCCTTGCCCGGCGTGTGAGCAGTCGACGGCGGTAGTCCGGTGAGCGGGTCACAGACCCCGTCGCCGTACCCACGTCGCCCGAAACCCAGGTGTCGCAACACCCAAGAGCGGGGCGTCCGGAGTGACACCAATGAGCACGGACGCCGACGCGGCAGTGGCGAAACTCGACGAGGTGCGCGTCGAGACGCACCGGACCACCCCAGACGAGTTCGCCGCGACGATCGAGTCGGTCGCGGACGAACCGGCGGTCGGAGTCGAACTCGCGGACCTGCCCGTCTCGCTCGCGGACACGCCCGTCGCCGTCGATCCGACGCCGGCGGCGCTGAAAGCGGCCAGCACGGGCGTCACGCGGGCGTCGCTGTGCGTGGCCGACTACGGGACGCTCGTCCTGCCGGACGACGACCGGGGCTCGGAACTGGTGAGTCTGTTCGTCGACCACCACGTCGCCGTCGTGCGCGAGTCGGACGTCGTCGCGGACATGGAGACGGCATTCGAGCGCTTCGACGCCGACCTCCGCGAGGAGATGACCACGGGCGAATCCCACACCAGCCGGATCCTCGCGACGGGGCCGAGCGCCACCGCGGACATGGGCGAACTCGTCATCGGCGCGCACGGTCCCGAAAGGGTCACCGCAGTGGTGCTGGAGGACTGAGAGATGGCGAAACGCGACGAGTACGAGCGGCTCATCCGCACCGAAGGGGCGACCATCCGCGAGAACACGCAGGGGTTCAACGAGGGACGCTACGACTCGGTCGCTAAACTGGACGACTACGAGGAACTCAAAGACCAGGCCCGCGCCATCAAGGAGGACGCCATCGAGCGCCTGCCCGCGTTGGTCGAAGAACTCCGCGAGTCCGTCGCAGAAAACGGCGGGCACCTCTACGTCGCCGAGGACGCCGCCGACGCGAACGAGTACATCCGGGAAGTCGTGGCCGAGCGCGAGGCCGAGCGGGTCGTCAAGAGCAAGTCGATGACCACCGAGGAAATCGAAGTCAACGAGGCCCTCGAGGACGACGGCGTCGACGTCGTCGAGACCGATCTGGGGGAGTGGGTGATCCAGCTGGCCGACGAGTCACCCTCCCACATCGTCGGGCCGGCGATCCACAAGTCCCGCGCGGAGATCGCGGACCTGCTGAACGAGCGCTTCGACCCCGACCCGCCGCTGGAAACCGCGGAGGAACTGACCGGCTTCGCCCGCGAACACCTCGGCGAGTTGATCGAGTCGGCCGAGGTGGGGATGACGGGTGCGAACTTCGTCGCCGCCGACTCGGGGACGATGGCGCTCGTCACCAGCGAGGGCAACGCCCGCAAGACCGTCGCGGCGACGGACACCCACATCGCGGTCGCGGGCGTCGAGAAGGTCGTTCCGAGCGTGGAGGACCTCTCTGCGTTCGTCGAACTGATCGGCCGCTCGGGAACGGGACAGGACATCACAGCCTACATCTCGCTGCTGACGCCGCCGGTCGACTCGCCCGTCGTCGATTTCGAAGACGACGACACGCCCCTCTCGGAACAGGGGGACGAGCGCGACTTCCACCTCGTTTTGATCGACAACGGGCGGCTGGCGATGCGCGAGGACGACCAGTTGCGCGAGACGCTGTACTGCATCCGGTGTGGCGCCTGTTCGAACTCGTGTGCGAACTTCCAGAGCGTCGGCGGCCACGGCTTCGGCGGCGAGACGTATTCGGGCGGTATCGGCACCGGCTGGGAGGCCGGCGTCGAGGGACTCGACACCGCCGCGGAGTTCAACGACTTCTGTACCGGGTGTACGCGCTGTGCGCCCGCCTGCCCCGTGAAGATCGACATCCCGTGGATCAATACTGTGGTCCGGGACCGGATCAACCGAGGGGCCGACCGGGAGCGATTCGACCCGCTCGTCGACGGCCTGACGCCCGACGCCGAGGGCGAACCGAGCGCGGGCGGAGCGGCCGAAACGGACGGGCGCCCGCCGCTGGACAAGCGGTTTTTCGGCAACTTCGAGACGGTGGCGAAACTCGGCAGCGCCACCGCGCCCGTCTCGAACTGGCTGGCCGACCTGGGGCCGAATCGGTGGCTCATGGAGCGGGCTCTTGGAATCGACCGCCGGCGGGACCTCCCGGAGTTCCGCCGCGAAACGTTCCGCGAGTGGACCGCGGATCGCGGGAGTACGAAAACCGTCGACGCGGCCGAATCGGAGGGCCGCCGCGTCGTCGTCTATCCCGACCTGTACACCAACCACGTCCAGGTCGATCGCGGCAAAGCGACGGTGCGAGTGCTGGAGGCGCTGGGCTGTGAGGTGGTCATCCCGGCCGTCCGCGCGAGCGGGCGAGCGCCGTTCTCGCAGGGGATGCTCGCGACCGCGACCGACCACGCCGAGGACGTCGTCGCGGGTCTCGAACCGTACGTCGCCAGCGGCTACGACGTCGTCGTGGTCGAACCGAGCGACCTCGCGATGATCGACCGGGAGTACGAGAAACTCCTCGGAGGCGACCACGAGGCGCTCGAAACCGTCGCCGAGGGCTCCTACGAGGCGATGGAGTACGTCTACGGTCTGCTCGAACAGGCCGGTGCGGACCCGACCTCGCTCGTCGACGCGCCGGCGGGTCACGCCGGCGTCGTCTATCACAGCCACTGCCAGCAGCGGACGCTCGGCCTCGAAGGCCACACCACTGCCGTCCTCGAACGGCTGGGCTACGACGTGACGACGACCGACGTGGAGTGTTGCGGGATGGCCGGCAGTTTCGGCTACAAGGCCGACTACTACGACGTGAGCATGGACGTCGGCGCGCAACTGCGCGAGCAACTCGACGCCGAGGAGAACCGCGACCGCGTCCCGGTCGCCAGCGGCACCTCCTGTCTCGAACAGATCGACGCGCTCCTCGCTCGCCGCCCCGCACACCCCATCGAACTGCTCGATCCCGAGCCCAACTGAACCGATCTCCCGGAGCGAATCGAGGGTTTCTCCAACGTTTATGCCAGCGGCGGGGGAGATGCGGGGCATGAATCCGCTCGCCGACAACCCGCTGCAGAGCCGCGGGGACTTCCAGGCCGCCGTGCGGGACCTCGTCGAACCGCTCGAACCGTATCGGAGTCCGGGCGGCGCCCGCCTGACGCCAGGGGAGACGCAGGCGCACTTCCCCGAAGTCGCCGCCGACGTGGAGGGGTTCTCCCGCCCGCTGTGGGGGCTGGTCCCCCTGGCAGCCGGCGGCGGCGCGTTCGGCGGCTGGGACCGCTACCGCGAGGGGCTCGTCAACGGTACCGACCCCGACCACCCCGAATTCTGGGGCTCCGCCGGCGACTTCTCGCAGATCCACGTCGAACTGGCCGCGGTCGGCTTCGGCCTCGCGCTCGCGCCCGATGAGCTCTGGGACCCGCTCTCCGACGCCGAACGCGAGCGGGTCGTCGACTACCTCTCGCAGATCAACGAGGCGGGACTCCACGACTGCAACTGGAAGTTCTTCCGCGTGCTCGTGAACCTCGGCCTCCGCGAGGTGAGGGCCGACCACGACTGGGGGACCGCGCAGGAGACGCTCGACCGACTGGAGTCGTTTTATCTCTCCGACGGCTGGTACAGCGACGGGCCCGCCGACGAGAAGCCCTGTGACTACTACATCCCGTGGGCGATGCACCTCTACGGGCTGATATACGCCGAAATCGTCGGCGACGACGACCCCGTCCGCTCCGCTCGCTTTCGCGAGCGCGCCGCCGAGTTCGCGAGCGAGTTCGCCCACTGGTTTCGCGCCGATGGGGCGGGGTTGCCGTACGGTCGGAGCCTGACCTACCGGTTCGCGCAGGCGTCGTTTTGGGGCGGGCTCGCGTTCGCGGACGTCGAGGCGCTCCCCTGGGGACAGATCCGCGGGCTCTGGGCGCGGAACCTCCGACAGTGGGCCGAGCGGCCGATGTTCACCGGTGACGGCGTCCTCTCGGTGGGCTACGCCTACCCCTCCCTGAAGATGAGCGAGCCGTACAACTCCGCGAGTTCGCCCTACTGGGCGATGAAGGCGTTCCTGCCGCTCGCCCTGCCCGAAGATCATCCGTTCTGGCGGGCCGAGGAGGCGCCGCTGGCCGAGACGCCCACGACGGCGGGAACGGTCGTGCAGGAACAGCCGAAGATGGTGGTCTGTCGCGACGAGACGGCCGACCACCACTACGCGCTCACAACCGGGCAGAACAGCCAGTACGGCGAGAAGTACACCAAGTCGGCCTACTCCACCGAGTTCGGCTTCAGCGTGCGGAGCCGGGCGGGATGGCTGAGCGGCGCGGGCCACGACGGCGCCCTCGCGCTGAGCGAAGAGGGCGAGCAGTACCGGATCCGCTCAGAGATCGACGAGGCGGTTGTCGACGACGGCGGCGAGCGGCCCACGCTCTACTCGCGGTGGACGCCGTGGTCGGACGTGACCGTCGACACCTGGGTCGTGCCGGCCTCGCCGTGGCACGTGCGGGTCCACCGGATCGAATCAGAGAGGCCGCTCCACACCGGCGAGGGCGGGTTCGCGATCAGCCGCGCCGGTGACAGCGGCGCTGGCGCCGCCGAGCGCGTCGAGCGAGTTGAGCGGGAGGGCGAAGCCGTCGTCCGCTATCCGGAGGGGACCGGCGGCGTCGTGGATATGCTGGCGGACGAGAGCGGTGGCGGGAGCGGCGAATCAGTTCGCGACGGCGCGGCCGTCGACCAGGACCCCAACACCAACCTCGTCGCGCCACGCACCGTCGTCCCGACGCTGCTGGACGAGCACGACCCCGGCACGCACTGGATGGCGACCGGCGTCACCGCGGCGTCGCCCGACGGTGACGCCCGCTGGGACGCGCCGCCCGAAATTGCGGTCGCGGAGGGCACACCGGTCGTTCGCGCGGGCGACGGCGCGACGGTCCTGCGGTGTGACAACGAGGCGCCGGGGCCGCTCGACGGGTTCGCAACGACGCTCAAGTGACGGATCGATGCGGCGGAGCGCTTACCGCGTCCGCACGGCCGTCCCGGAGACGTTGACCCAGAGCATCCCCTCGGCCATCTCCTCGTAGTCGAAGGAAGCGCCGACGACGGCGTCGGCCCCGAGGTCGGCCGCCTCCGCTCGCACGTCGTTCAGGGCTTCCTTCCGGCCGGTTTCGATTTTCTTCTCGTACGAGGCGCTCCGTCCGCCGACCACGTCGCGGATGCCCGCGGCGAGGTCGCTGAGGACGTTCGCACCGATGACCGCCTCGCCGGAGACGACGCCGCAGTACTCGACGACTTCGCGCCCTTCCAGTCCGTCCGTCGTGGTGACCGTGATGTCGGACATACCCGAACGGACGACCGGCACGCGAATAAGTCGCGCGGAGGGTCAAACTGCGAATGCACATACCGACACGCAGGGGTCGGACTCCCCCGAACGACCGCGTCCGCGCCGGTCACTTCCGCGACCACACCGATTTATGCCGGCCGGTCCGCATCGGGAGATATGCGAATCCTCGTCACGATGCCCGACACCGAGCTCCGGGCCGACTTCTTTCCGCCGCGACTCCGCGACCGCCTCGACGCGCTCGGGTCCGTCGCGTACAACGACCGCGATCGGGACCTCACCGAGTCGGAACTCGCCGAGCGGGTCGACGGCGTCAACGTCCTCGTAACGGGATGGGGGAGCCCGCAGGTCACCGCCGACGTACTCGCGGCGGCCGCGGATCTGGACCTGATCGCCCACACCGGCGGCAGCGTGGCGAACGTCGCCTCCGAAGCGGTCTACGACGCCGGGATCCGGGTCGTGAGCGCCAACGACGTCATGGCAGATCACACCGCCGAGCACGCGCTGACCGCGCTCCTGAGTCACCTGCGCGCCGTTCCGACCTTCGACGCCACGATGCACCGCGGGGAGTGGGCCGACGGGGAAACCTCCGTCCGGACGCTCCACGGTAAATCGGTCGGCCTCGTCGGTCTGGGGACCATCGGTCGGAAACTCCTCGAACACTTCCGTCCGTTCGACGTCGACGTGGCGGTCTACGACCCGTACGTCGAGGTGGGCGCACTCGCCGAGTATCCGTTCGCCGACCTCGTTGACCTCGACGCGGCGCTCGACTCGGAGGTTGTCTCGGTCCACGCCGCGCGGACGCCCGAGACAGTCGGGATGCTCGGCGCCGACGAACTCGCACAGATTCCGGACGGCGCCGTGTTCGTCAACACCGCCCGCGCCGAAATCGTCGTCGAGGACGCGCTGCTCGTCGAACTCCGGTCGGGTCGGATATCCGGCGTCTTCGACGTGTACCACGAGGAACCGCTGCCCGCCGACCACGAACTGCGAGGAATGGGGAACGTTCTCCTGACCCCCCACGTCGGCGGGTCGCAGATCCGCCCGCCGCTGACCGAGTCGGTCATCGAGGACGTCGAACGGTTCGCCGCGGGCGAAGACCTCGAACACGCCATCCCGCGCGAACAGTGGGCGACGATGACGCAGTAGCGGCCGACGGCATCCGTCGATCCGTGACGGCTCAGGGCCGCAGATCGACCCCGACTTCCTCGGCCACGCCGCGAATGTGGTCGGCCGCCTGCTCGTACTCCGCGGCGGTGTCGAGGTGCTCGACGAGCAGCGGAATATCCCTATCGAGGTCGTCCAGCGCCGTGAGCAGAGCGCGGTAGTCGAGGTTGCCCTCGCCGGGGATCACCTCGTCGAGGTGAACTGTGAGATTGTCTCTGAGGGCGATGTCCTTGCAGTGGACACAGCGGATCTCTGTGCCGAGTTCGTCGACGAACTCGCGGACGAACCCCGCGGTGTCGGCGTAGCGGCGCGGCGACGAGATCATGTTCACGGGGTCGAAGTGGACGCCAAAGGCCTCGCGATCGACGCGCTCGATGAGTTCCCGGTAGCTCTCGGGGCCGTCGGGGACGACCCACGGCATCGGCTCCAGCGAGTACGTCGCCGTCTCGGGGTCGACATCGTCGATGATCTCCTGTACTGTGGGACGACCTGCTCGACGGTCTCCTCCGAGAAGTTGTCGGGGTGGGGACCATCCCACAGGTCGCCGCGAGAGCCGGCGATGTTCACGCAGCAGCGGGCGCCGATATCGTCGGCCAGTCGGAGGTGGCGCTTGCAGGCCGCGACGGCCTCGCGGCGGGTCGCCTCGTCGGTGCTGAGCGGGTTCGACCCCCAGGCCCCCACTTCGGCGATGGCGATATCGGCCGCCTCGGCCGCTTCGCGGTAGGCCCGGACGGTCTCGTCGTCGGCGTCGGGACCGACCGGCGAGGACGTCGCGGCGTACCCCTGCCGTTCCAGCGCCGCTCTCCACTCCTCGGGCCCGTCGTAGTCGTCCATCGGTGGTCCGCCGAGTCGCATACCTCGATTGCGCGGCCGCCTCGCTTACCGCTGGCGGAGCCCGTGAACCCTTCCGGTTTCCGCCCGCTCGCCGTCGCCCGTCCCGCAGAGTCCCGAACCTGTGCGGCCGAGGCGAACATGTTCGGGAACACTGATAGCTCTCGCCCTCGAAAAGGATCGCACATGCCGAGGGCCGACCTGGAGATCACGATCCCGGACGCCGTATGGATGGGCGAACTGTCGCGGGCGCACCCGGACGCTTCCTTCGAGATCCTGACCGTCTTCTCGCAGGCCGAGGGGGCAGTCGCGCTGACGGAGGTCACCGCCGAGGGGGTCGAGGACGTGGTCACCGAGATGGTCGCCTACGAGGAGGTGACGAGTGCGGACGTCCTCCAGCGCAGCGCGGACACCGCCCTGGTGCAGTTCGAAACCTCCGAGCCGATGTTGCTGTTGCCGGTCCGCAACGCCGGGACGCCGCTCGACCTGCCGTTCACCGTTCGCGACGGCCGGGCCGAGTGGGAGGTGACCGCGCCGCGGGACCGGCTCTCGGCGCTGGGCGACCAGCTCCGCCAGTTCGGCATCGACTTCGACGTGCTCGCCGTCCGCCAGGAGATGGAAACCGAGCAGTTGCTCACGCCGAAACAACTCGAACTCGTCCAGACCGCGGTCGAAAACGGCTACTACGACACGCCCCGCGAGTCGACGCTGACCGAACTCGCCGACGCGGCGGGGATCGCCAAATCGACCTGCAGCGAGACGCTCCACCGCGCCGAGGAGAAAATCGTCAAGGAGTTCGTCGACGAGGCCGAGCCCATCGACCGGCGGGGGCCCGCCGCGACGCACTGATAGTGATTATTGTAGCGATTTACCGGTACGCGCCGACCCCGTTTTCGGCGCGATCCGGAAATAATCTACAATAATCACTATGACTGGACCAGCGGACCCGCTGGGACCAGCGCCCGTTCTCGCCCGCTATCGGTTCGCCCTCTCCGATCGTGTTGACCGGCTCGCGTGATCCGCCCACTCACGCGAGCGTCGCTGTCAGGTCTCGTCCGCCCGGATCTTCCTGAGTCGGTCCAACCCGAGCGTCGCAACGAAGAGGGCACCGCCGAGATACAGGAGCGACTGGGGATTCGAAACCAGGGTACTGCCGTACCCGATCGCTGTGGTCACGTACCCGATGAGCGACGCCGTCCATCCGAACCCGGTGATCCCGGCGACTTGATCGAGGGTGTCCTCGTCCGCCTCTCTGTCCCGTCCTAGAACCATAGGTCGTGGTTTCTCAACGTAGGATCCGCTTACCGGGGGAGCCGGTATGAAGGTGTTTTCGTCGTAGTCGCGGTATTGTTACCACTCGCGGCCTGTTCGAGGCTGGAAGCGTTCCCGGTACGGACGGACAGTTTAGCGCGACCAGGTCGAATCACGCCCGCCGCGCGAGCAGCCGCCCGCCGACGTAAACCGGGACGGCAACCCACGCGAGGAGGCCGGCGACGAGCGCGACGGCCGGAACAGTCGTCGCGGCGATGGTCGCGCCGATGCCGCCGGTCCCGGAGGGGACGAGCGAGAGGACGACCACGCGGAGCACGTCCGCGGGGTTGCCGAGGACGACCAGTGCGAGCGCCAACCGGGGCGGGTCGAGCGCGACGACGGCCCACAGCGCGGCGAGGTCGTAGACGAGGACGAACCAGACCCACGCGAGCAGCGCCGCGCCGAGCGCGCGGGCCTTGTCGCTCGCGGCCGCCGAGAGACAGACCCCGACCGCGAGGAAGGCCACGCCGACGGTCACGGCGGTCAGCAGGTAGTGCAGGTACGCCGGGAGCATCCCGATCCCGTAGCGAGCGAGGACCGCGACGCCGCCGGCGCCGAGGCCGAGCGTGACACCCGTCGCGAACGCCGCCGCGCGGCCGAGGAACTTGCCGGCGAGGACACCCTCGCGGGGGAGCGGGAGCGAGAACAGCAGTTCGAGCGTGCCGCGTTCGGCCGCGCCGACGACGGCGCCGTACCCCAGCGCGAGCGCCGCGAGCGGGACGAGATACACCGACAGTTCCGCGAGCGTGAGCAAGAGTGCGCCGGCGCTCGTGGGGCCCGCGGCCGACCCGGTGAGCCCGACCACCGCCAGCGAGAACGCGGCGAACACGAGCGCGAGCCCGTAGTGCCAGCGAGCGCGGGCCAGCACCGCGTACTCGCGGCGGGCGACGCCGACGACCTGGTCGAGGTGGGCCAGCGAGTAGGCCGACGGGGTCTCGGTCGCGCCGACCGTCTCGCGGGCCTGCGCCTGCAGCGCGTCTTCGGCCATCGCGCCGCCGTCCGGGCGCGTCTCGCTCCCGGACGCGTCCGGCGCGTCCGTCGAGCCCCCGGACCGGTCGCTCACGCCGGCTCACCTCCGAGGTCGACGGCGTCGCGAAAGGCGGCGTCGAGTCCGGGTTCGTCCACCGCGACCGAGTCGGGGTCCGTCTCGACCACCGCACCGAGTACCGCGGTCACCTCCTCGCGGTCGCATGTGACCTCGACGGCGTCCGTCGTCTCCGCAAGCGTCACTGCCGGGGTGACGCCCTCGACTGCGTCCCGCAGGGCCGCAAGGCCGCGCTCCGGGTCTTCGAAGCGGGCGGTGACGGTGACCGTCTCGGCAGCCGCGCGGGCCACCTCGTCGACAGTGCCGACGGTCCGCAGGTCGCCGTCATCGAGGACGGCCACGCGGTCACAGAGCGCCTCCACCTCGCTCAGGACGTGGGTGCTGAGGACCACCGTCACGTCGCGCTCGTCGCGGACGCGACGGACGACACGGTTGAACGCCGCGACGCCGCCGGGGTCGAGCCCGGCGGCCGGTTCGTCGAGCAGCAGCACCGCGGGATCGCCCTGCAGCGCCGTCGCGAGGCCGAGCCGGCGATTCATCCCGTTGGAGTACTCGCCGACGGGCCGGTCCGCGGCGTCGGTGAGACCGACCACGCCGAGCAGCGTGTCGACGCCGGCCTCGGCGCCGCCGCGCATATCGGCGTGAAAGTCGATCACCTCCCGGCCCGTGAGCGCGGGCTGGAACCCCACGTCCTCGGGGAGATAGCCGACCCGCTCGCGGACGGCGACGCCCGCGGCGGGGTCGACGCCGGCCACGCGGACCTGTCCGGAATCGGGCCGTTCGTGGCCGACCAGCAGTCGGAACAGCGTCGTCTTGCCGGCGCCGTTCGTGCCGACCAGCCCGAGCGATGCGCCCTCCGCGACGGTCAGGGAGACGCCGTCGAGCGCGACGACGTCGCCGTAGCGTTTGCGTGCGTCCTCAATCGCGATCATAGTATCGCCTCCAGTCGTGTTCCGGGTCGACCAGCGGGCGCCTGTCGACGACGCCCGACGACTCGATCACCGGCAGCGTCCGCTCGGCCAGCCTGACGACCGACACCGCGGGGCTCGCCGCGAACAGTCCGACCTGTTCGTTCTCCGCTCTGAGTCGCTGGACGAGGTCGGTCGGCCGATACGCCGACTCCGCGACGCCGTCGTCGTCCACGTCGCGGACGCCGGCGCCGCCCCAGTAGTTGCCGACCGACTCGTTCCAGGTCACCTGCCCGCCGACGTCCGCTCGCACCGGGACAGCGTTGCGGACGAAGGTGTTGCGGTAGATGCGCTCGCGGACGCTGCCGGCCGAGAGGTGGACGCCCACGTCGTTGCCCGCGACGAGGTTGTGGCTCACCTCGTTGTCCAGCGAGTTGTAGAAGAACACGCCGTTGCCGTTGCCGACGAAGTGGTTGCCTCGAACCGTCGTGCGGTCGATGCTCTTGAGCATGATCCCGTGGCCGCTCTGGCCGGTGTTGTTGACGGCGACGTTGTCGACAATGCGCAGGTCCTGGGAGATCATCAGCGCGTAGCCGGCGTCGTTGTCGACGGCGGTGTTGTTCGCCAGCACGCACCGATCGGAGTACATGTAGTGGACGCCGTAGCGCAGGTCCCACAGCGTGTTGTTCCGGGCGACCACGTCGGAGGCCCAGGAGTAGTAGACCCCGTCGCGGGCGTCGGTGATGCGGTTGTTCACGACGCGGGCGCCCGTGGCCTCCCACAGCTGGATGCCGTTGCCCCGGTCCGAGCGGGCGGTGATCTCGTCGCGGCCGACGATAGTGGTGTTCGCGACGGTGATGTTCGCGACGCCGTCGACCCAGACGCCGAAGGTGGTGTTCGTGACGCGCAGGTGCCGCACGGTCGAGCGCGCGCCGTCGACCCAGACGGCGGCGTCGTTGTCCGCGGTCGCGTACCCAGAGTTACGCACCCACAGCCGCTCGACCGTCACGCCGGTGGCGTTGACGACCAGCACGTCGCCCTCGCCCGACCCGTCGACGACGGGGAGTCGGTCGCCGACCCCTTCGAGGGTGACGTTCGGCGTCTCGACCGCGACGGCCGACTCGGGGTCGAACCGGCCGCTGACGGCGACCGTGTCGCCGGCCTCCGCGGCGTCGAGAGCGGGCGCGAGCGCGTCGAAGCGTTCGCCGTTCACGCGGGCGACGCCGTCGGCTTCGGTCCCGCTTCCGAAGTCGAACTCGTCGGGAACGCTGGCGTCGTAGCTGACCTCGGAACCGGTCGCGTCGGCCGCGGTCGGGACGGCGGCCACGGTCAGCGCCGAGAGCGCGAGCAGCGCCGCCGCGGCGAGGGCCAGCGCGGCGTCGGCCCGCGCGCCGCGAACTGCCGCGAGTGCGGCGCCGATGGACCCGGACACCGCGGACAGCCCGCCCGACACGGGTCAGTCACCTCCGCGGGAGGGGCCCGATTCGCCGGGGTTGCCGCCGACGTCCTCGTTGGTCCACTCGTCGTCGCCGACGGTGCGCTCGTCGAGCCACTCCCGACCGGACTCGATCCGACCCGCGATCCGGTCGGGGACGTCCCCGAGCGTCGCCGGCGAGTCGCGGTAGTAGAAGGCGACGACGAGCAGGCCGATGGCGGCGCCGGTGAGGTACGCGCCCGCGCCGAGTCGGGAGTAGCTGGTGATGTTCGCCACCTCGTACTTGCCCCACAGCGGCGGCGTGAAGCCGTCGACGCCCATCACCGGCGCGGAGTCGTCGAGCGTGTGACCGGCCTGGTAGAGCCGGTACTGGATGTCCGCGAGCATCACCGTCAGCACGGTGATAGAGCCGACCAGTTGCCAGGTGAGCCCCCGCTTGAGCCGTTCGGTATCGGGGGCGAGCGCGACGAATGCGCCGGCGGCCGCGATGAGGCCGAAGGCGAGCGGCCCGAGCGACCACTCGGGGACGTCGATGGCCTTCGGGTGTGGTTCGTAGTTGGGCTGCCAGAACACCGGATCGGGGTAGTAAAAGCCGATGTAGTGGTTCAGCGCCGCCATCTCGCCGTAGTCCCCGCCGATGTAGGGGTAGGCGTGCAGGTGCAGTTTGAGCACGGTGTCGGGGTACTGCACGGCCTCGACTCTGATGTGCCACATCGGCAGGACCGGCGCGACGACGAGCATCGCTGCCGCGACGAGCGGGAGCAGGCGCCGCAACTGGGCGAACTCCGAGAGCGCGGGTGGGTCGTATTTCACTGGGTGTCACCTCGGTGCTGTGGGTGTTTTTGAGGGTGGCGCCCTCGCCCGCGAGGCGTCGGCCTCACAGACAGAGCGCCGGGGTCGGGGTGTCCGGTGACCCCCGGACGGGGGCGGTCGTCGCGCGGTGCGACGGACGGCCGTGTTGCCGCCGCTCGGTCACTCGCTCGGTTCGACGATCATCCGCGAGCGCATCTCCAGGTGGAGCGCGCTGCAGAAGTACGTACAGTAGATCCAGTAGACGCCGGGGTCGTCCGCGGTGAACGTCACCTCGCGGGTGTCCTGTGGCGCGATGGCGAGGTTGACGTCGTGTTCGGGGATGGCGACGCCGTGGATGATGTCGCGGACCGACTCGATGTTCGTGACCGTCATGCGGACCTCGTCGCCCTCCTGAACGGTGAAGTCGTAGAGGCCGAACTCCGAGCGCTTGGCCGACATCTTGACGTGGACCGACGAGTCGTCGAGGCGCTCGACGCCGGAGTCATCCTCGGCCACGTAGGGTTTTTCGCCCTCGTAGTCTTCCCGGTTCCACGTCGTCGCCGGTTCGATCTTGTCCCTGTGCGCGAACACGCAGTCGTGCGGTTCGGGGTAGGCCGGGTGGTCTGCGACGATCTCCATCTCCGTCTCGCCCTGACCGATGTGGATGAGTTGGTCGTTGTCGGGGTGGATCGGGCCGACGGGCAGGAACCGGTCTTTCGAGAGCTTGTTGAGCGAGACGAGCCACTCTCCGGCGGGATCGGTCGTCATCGCCTCCAGCGCCTGGATGTGTCCGGGGTTGTAGTGGACGTCCTGTTTCTCGATGACCGGGTCCGTCGACCCGAGCTCCGCGTTCGCGGCCTCCCCGATGTCCCACTTGGCGACCTGCGAGTCGATGAACAGGCTGGTGTAGGCGTGGCCGTTGCCGTCGAAGGTGGTGTGCAGCGGCCCGAGACCGACCTCCGGGCGGCCCGCGACGGCGTCGGTCGGGTCGTCGACCTCGCCGATCCGGTTGAGGTCGAGCATCGTCACCGTCGGCGAGAGCTTGCCCGCGATGAAGGCGTAGTCGCCGTTGGGCCCGACCTCGACGCAGTGGGGCGACTTGGGCGTCGAGACGTACCGGACGATCGGGTCGTCGCCGGAGTTGAGGTCGCTGTCGCGGGTGCCGTCGACGACCGGGACACCGTCGACCTCGCGGTAGTTCTCGTTCTCGACGGCCTGCTCGATGGCGGGGATGTCGAACACCTTCGCGTAGTCGCGGTCGTCGTGAGTCATCCCCTGGATTTCCGTCGCTTCCTCGCTGTTGTAACAGGAGGCGACGGCCCACCGACCCTCCTTGCCCGTGTCGATGATGTCGAGGTTGCCGTCGACCTCGACCTGGAAGGCCGTCTCCATCGTCCCGGGGTCGACCGCGGCCATCAGCGACGTGTACGCGTCGGGACCGTTCACGTCGCGGCCGTCGTTGGGCAGCGGCGCGCGGAACTCGCCGTTGCCGAGGACGTACTTCGTGTCGGGTGAGAGGACACAGCAGCCGTGGATCGCCTGCATGTTCGGCACGTCGACGATGGCGTCCGTCTCGAAGTACGTGAGGTTGACGCGGGCGATCCGGCCGTTAGCCTTGTCGTTCACGAACAGGTACTCGCCGTCGTAGTCGCCGTCGGTCTCCGAGAGGTTGGGGTGGTGATTGTCGCCCCAGGTGTAGCCGCCGCCCTCGTTCTCCAGCATCTCGTCGGTCTGGTCGTCGTAGCCGTAGCCGCGCGCACACTCGGTATTGAACACGGGGATGCGCTGGAGTTCGCGCATCGACGGCAGGCCGATCACCCGGATCTCCCCGGAGTGGCCGCCCGACCAGAAGCCGTAGTACTCGTCTTTCTCGCCCGGCGGGACGACGTGGCCGTGGCCGCTGGCCTGCGCCTGATTGCCGCCGTCGCCACCACCGCCGTCGGTCCCGTCGCCGGGGACGGAGGTCTGACAGCCCGCCACGGCGCCGGCCGCGCCGACCAGCCCCGTCGCCGCGCCGGCTTTCATGAAGTCGCGCCGGTCGAGCTCCAGCCCGGCGAGTTCGAGCGAGAAGCCGTCGTCGTCCGTGGCGGGGTTCTCGCCGCCCTCGACGTCCGCGATCAGGTCGTCGAGCTGTGCCTCGTGTTCCTCGACAATGGATTCGGGGTCAGACGTATCGCTCATGGATCAAACCACCTCGACGAAGCCGACCATCCCGTTCATCTCGTGGGGGATGCAGTAGTACTCGTAGGTGCCGGTCGTCTCGAACGTGTGTTCGTAGCTCTCGCCGCCGGGGACGTTGCCGTCGCCGTCTCTCGCCGCCTGCTCGGAGTCGAACCCGCCGGAGGCGAAGTAGGTCGCGCCGTCGGGGATCGCGTCCTCGTAGGCCGTGACAGTGTGGCCGATGGTGCCGACGTTCTCCCAGGTCACGGTCGTGCCCGCCGAGACCCGGATCCGCTTGGGCGCGAACGCCAGCTGGTCGTTCATCTCGACCGTACTCGTCTCGGTCCACTGGCTCCCGCCGTCGGACGAGCCGCCGTCCGAGTCACCCGAATCGTCGGGCGTCGAATCGCCACCGTCACCGCCCGCGCTCGAATCGGTGCCGGAGCCGGGCGCGGCCGAACAGCCGGCGACGGCGCCGCCGGCCAGCACCACGCCGGTCAGCCGCAACACCCGTCGTCTCGTTGGATCACTGGTCATCGTCACTCCCAACTCGCGACGGATCGGGCTTATACCACCCAGCGCGTTCCAGATCGGCCGGAACGGCCGCGAACGTGTTCGTCGGCAGTATATAAACGGCGGCGGCGGTGATGGTGCGCTACCGACCAGCACACGGGGGCGGAGTTAGACGATTTTAAATACAGTGAGTGCCACGGTCCGGATGCGTTCGCTCGGTTGGTGTAGTCCGGCCAATCATTTCGGCCTTTCGAGCCGATGACCGGGGTTCAAATCCCCGACCGAGCATTTTGCTGCGAACAATTCGTGAACAGCAAATGCGAGAGGGATTTGAACACGCGAGTCGCAGCGCGAGCGGAGTGAGTGACCGTCTCGCAGTCGGTTCAAATCCCCGACCGAGCATCTTCCTGCGAACACCACGGCGCAGAGTTGCATCTCCGCGCCACTCGTGAGCAGCAAACGCGAGCGGGATTTGAATCCTGGTCATTGCCGTGAGAGGCCACGCCACCCTGCACGGAGGTGGGTCAGCTGTGGCCTATTTCCTTTTCAATTCTCCGAGGTATAACCCTGGACGGACCAGATATAAGAACTAGTTCGCCTAACCACGAAGGCGATGCGGACCCTATACGTCGACGTCGATTCCCTGCGCCCCGACCATCTGGGATGTTACGGCTATGAGGCACCGACCACACCGAACATCGACGAGTTCGCGGAGGACGCCGTCCGGTTCGAACATGCGTATGTGGCGAACTCCCCGTGTATGCCGTCGCGAGCGGCGTTCACAACTGGTCGCTACGGTGTCAACAATGGCGTCACCACGCATGGCTCGGCGGGCCACTCGCTGGCCGAGGTCGAGGGGCGGACGCCGACGCTTCCGGAATTGTTCTTCGAGGACCGGACGATCACCGCGGCCGTCTCGTCGTTCCCGCGGCACCCGGCGACGTGGTTCTATCATCTCTGGCACGAGTTCTACCAGCCACAGGAGGAACCGGGCGAGAGGTTCCAGTCGCCCCGCGGCGAGGACGTGACCGACCTCGCGACCGACGTCCTCGACCGGCACAGCGACGGCGACCTCTTCCAGTACGTCCAGTACTGGGACCCCCACGGTCCGTACCGCCGGACCGACGAAGAGGTCGACCGCTTTCGCGAGTACCCCGCGCCGCCGTACCCGACCGCCGAGCAGATCGAGGACCACCTGACATGGGACGCTTGGCGGAGCGCTCGAACCCCCGGCGTCGCGGACGAGGGCCTGAAGCACGTCGCGGCCGACCACATAGAGGACCGCGACGCGCTGAACGAACTGGTCTCTCACTACGACGCCGAGATCCGGTACGTCGACCAGTGGGTGGGAGCGCTGCTTGACGACCTGCGTGACCGGGGCTTGTACGACGAGACGTTCGTCGTCGTCACTGCCGATCACGGCGAGGAGTTCGGTGAGCACGGCGTCTATCGAGAGCACTGGTCGACCCATGACGGCACCCAGCGGGTCCCCCTTCTGGTCAAACCGCCCGCGGACGTCGACTTCGAACCCGGCGCGCGCGACCACCTCGTCACGAACGTCGACATGGCGCCGACACTCGCCGATTTCGCCGGCATGGACGTCCCTGAGAGCTGGCAGGGCCGGTCGCTGCGACCCGTGCTCGCCGACGACAGCACTGACTGGCGGGACGCCATCGTCGTCGACCACGGCCTGTACACCGCCCAGCGCGCAGTGCGAACGGAGCGCTGGAAGTTCGTCAGGACGTACAACGCTGGCTACTGGGGCGGCGTCACTCCCGACCGGCAGCTGTTCGACATGGAGGCCGACCCCTGGGAGCAGGAGGACGTCAGCGAAGACCACCCGGACGTCGTCGGAGAACTAGAGACCGAGATGCTGTGGTGGGCAGAAAGACACCGCAGTGAGAACGTGGACTCTCTGTTCCGCACGGCCCGCGACGGACCCGCCGGTCTGACCGGGAAGGACTACGAGGGCGTTTGAATACTCACTCGTCCCCGTTCTTGTCGTTCAGCCTGGGAGCACGTTTCGATGTCGCCAAGCGTCTCGACGACAAGTCGGGTTCGATGTCCGTCTCTAGTCGGTCGCCGACGACCAGCGACGACTCCCGGCGTGCGTCCAGTGCAGCCAGCCCGGTCTCGACCATTCTCTCTGATGGCTTGCCGAGGACGGTATCGACCTGCTGACCGGTACCCCCTCGACGGCGCCAATCATGCCGGCCGGGTCGGGTATCTCGCCGTTCGAGGTCGCGCTCGCTTCGGACGAGTTTCGGACCAACACTTTTCGGCGGGCGCTCCGGGGTGACGGTATGACAGTCCAGCCCGAATCAGGGGAACTGCTGGTCGGCTCCTATCTCAAACTCGTCGCCGACTGTGAGCTGGTGACGTACATTGACCTCCTCCTCCGCGTGAACGCGGAGGAATCCCACCACAGGATTTCAGGCCGAGTGTCGCGGCCTGTTGGTTTCAAGACGCATACGTTCCAAGCGTCGTCCGCTGGTTTTCAGCATCGGCTTGGCTGTCTTGTGGCCCGGTCAAAGAGGCCCCATCCGTAGCCGAGTCATCGTCACCGGCCTTCTGCCGGGAACGCCGGTCGCTTCGGCGGTGACTCTCTCCACTACGGTAGCGGTCTGCAATGTTTATCGCCCCGTTCACGTCGGCTTGATACTCACCGAGCCAGCAGTCGTCGTTCAAGCATCTGAACGTCGCCTGTCGTGGCCGGTGGCCGTGTTCACCGCAGGCGTGGCACGCCTTCGACGTGTTGCGGGGATTCACCGTCTCGACGGGAATCCCCTTCTCGGCGGCTTTGTAGCGAATCTGTGCGTGGAGCGTGGCAAACCCCCATCCGTGCAACCGCCGGTTCATGTACTCGCCGTAGTCCATGTTCTCGCGGATGTACGTCAGGTCTTCCAGCACCAGTACCGGGTTCTCGACGGACTCGGCGTACTCAACGACCTCGCGGGTCACACGGTGGTACACATCGTCAATCTGGTCCCACAGTGCGTCACCGAACGAGTCTGCGATTCGCTCACTACCACGCTTCTGAAGGCGTCTCTTGGCGGTGAAGTGGGTTTTGCGGAGCCGACGAACGGCTTTGCCGTCGTCGGCCCACAGGCGGGGGCGAACCGGAGACCCAGAGCCGTCGCGGTGACACACCGTGACGAGACTCGTTTCTCCGATGTCCACACCAATCGGCGTCCGCTCGTCGGCGGACGTCTCAGATTTGTCCACCACATCGCGGGTAGCGGTGACGTGGAGATACCACGTCCCCTCCCGCTCAAACAGCCGACTTTCACCCATTTCGGCGTCGTCTGCGGCTAGCGCTTCAAGCCAATCCCGCTGGTCGGGATTGGCGCGTGCCGGAATCCAGAGGTGGTAATCCTCGTGGTGCGGGATTTTGACGTACCACTCGATAGCGTTCTGTGGCTGGTGGTCGAGTTGCAGGCCCTCGTTTGTGAACCGCACCGGGTGGTCGTCGTGAAGCTCGTTGGCGTCGTAGCTGTTCCCACAGAGTTGGGGGACGTACTTCTTGAGGGCGTTTTTCGCGTATCCGCTCAGGTCGTACTCGACAACCACGTCGTTGGCCGCTGACTGTGTGTCACAGCCAGCGGCGAAGGCGGCCTGAAG